>Ga0099824_1003433_pt1 | contig 23187 bp, 12 predicted proteins | sample SiratrowhiteBW_FD_76837 | JGI IMG/M metagenome (GOLD analysis project Ga0099824, IMG submission 76837) | Root nodule microbial communities of legume samples collected from California, USA - Siratro white BW | ecosystem: Host-associated > Plants > Roots > Nodule | place: USA: California... | reverse complement strand
TAATAAAATTATATTTTTTTTTTTTTTATTTTTTTTTTTTTTTTTTTTTTTTTTTATTTTGAATTTTTTTTTTTTTTTTTTTTTTTTTAATATATGACATACGTGTGGTATTTTAAATCTTAATTCAATGCACCCATAGATTTGAAAAACATAAATCATGAAATTCCTCCTTTAGCATGTTCGATGTATCATATTTCATAAAAGAATGTTAATATTACATTCGTTTGCCAGATTAATTTTGTGCAAAAAAATTTCAAAAGTATAATAGAAGTAATATTTTAAGAATTTAATTCGGTAGCATACATATTTAAATAGTTTATGTGAGTTTTTTAATTTCATGTAACAAATTGTCAATCACATTGAATAAATGACCCACCAGCAGATTAATAATTAACAATAACGACACCACCTTTAGTCAAGGCCACTTGAAAGATATTGGAATGTATCATCAATGTAGGCATGGTAAGGAAAATACAAGTTTTACTGGACAAGTCAATGATCAAAACTGACGACAAAGAAAGCAATTTTTGTTGAAAAAACAAATTATAGCATTAGGAATTTAGGACAAAGTGCTAAAGCTGGTTATTTTTTCCATTCTCAAATATCTCTGCTAAGACACAATATTGATGCAGAGAATTATGAACGCTGTCATATGCTCTGGGTACATTTTTATCTCGTATCTCTTAAACCTACAACTAGTTGCAGTTGCTGATAATGGCAGTTATGTTCCTACAGAGAACATAGTTCTCAACTGCGGTTCCAACACATCAGAATTTGTACAATATGATGGCAGGAATTGGACTGGTGACATTGTTTCACCGTATGTTCCCTCTAATGCTGACACCAAGTCCCTGGTAGTGAGAGCCCCTAACACTCTTCAATCTATTCCTGAAGTTTATATGACTGCAAGAATCTTTCACTCTCAATTCACCTACACTTTCAATGTAACCCCAGGTCCCAAATTCATTCGCCTTCACTTCTACCCTGCTTCCTACATGGATCTCAACATCTCAAATGCTTTCTTATCAGTAAGTGCTGCTAACTTCACTCTTCTGCATAACTTCAGTGCTTCCCTCAACGCGGATTACTACAACTTGGCCTATTTCATGAAAGAATTCATTGTGCATGTAAATGGAAGTGTTTTACTACTCACTTTGTCCCCATCATATAATGCCTCTCATGCCTTTGCCTTTGTGAATGGGATTGAAGTTGTTTCGATGCCACTTAATTTATACATGAGGGGTGATGATGATCCCCTTCCCTTAGTTGGCCACGGTAACATTGTGTACATTTATGAGGACTCTGCCATGGAGAACTTGTACAGATTGAATGTAGGAAGTGAGCAAATCCCACCCAAATACGACACGGGCATGTTCCGGAGTTGGGACACCGATGAAGCTTACGTTTTAGGGGCTAATAGTGACATTCAATTAGCTAATATGAGCATGCCGGTTTTGTATTCTGATAATGCTTCTCTATATTCAGCGCCAGCAGATGTCTACCGGACATCCCGCTCAATGTTACTTTCTAATGAACCTGTAAATTTGAATTACAATATGACATGGTTTTTTCCCGTTGATTCAGGTTTCCTTTATCTAGTTAGGCTTCACTTCTGTCAAATTGATCGAGTTATAACAAAGATCAATCAGGTAGTTTTTACCGTATTTTTAAATAATCAAACAGCTGAGGAAGAAGTCGATGTAATTTCTTGGGGGGGTGGGAAGCCCGGAGTGGCTGTACACAGAGATTATGTAGTGATGGTTCCCCATGTTAATGAGGGAAAGCAGGATTTGTGGCTTGATCTGTACCCATACAAGGATGCTAAACCTATGTACTATAGTGCTTTCTTGAATGGTGTGGAGATCTTTAAAATCAGCAATTTTGGTGATAAGAGTCTTGCAGGGCTCAACCCTCCCAAAAGCATCTTGTCTGGATCAGATGCAAAGACTCCCCATGTTGCACATTTTAATAACAGTTCGAAGAAACTCAAATTCATCCTCATTGGATGTGGACTTCTTGCAGTAGTGCTACCAATTCTCCTTTGCTTACTCCTATTCAGGTTAAAGGTGATCAGGCTTAGAATGGTCGTGTCATGGTGCGGTCTCACTACTGTCCACACACCTAGTCGAATTGAAAAGGCAAAAAGGTCGTCACTTTGCACTCAATTTTCAATGCGAGAGATAAGATTGGCAACAAATGACTTTCATGAGGCTTTACATATAGGCACTGGGGGATTTGGCAGTGTTTACAAGGGTAGCCTCACTGGTGGCACAACTTACGTGGCCATTAAACGTGCCAATCCAATGTCAGAGCAAGGTGTTTCAGAATTCGAGACAGAGATCCGTTTGCTCTCACAACTTAGGCACCATAACCTGGTGTTACTTTTGGGTTATTGCAATGAGGATGGGGAGATGATATTGGTCTATGACTTCATGGCCAATGGAAGTCTACATGATCATCTTCATTTGAGGCAGAGAGATCAATCCCCTTTGTCTTGGATTCAACGTCTTGAGATATGCGTTGGAGTTGCAAGGGGTTTGCACTACCTTCACACTGGCACAAAGCACAGGATCATCCACCGCGACATCAAGACAACCAACATAATCTTAGATCAGAACTGGGTGCCCAAAATTTCAGATTTTGGGTTGTCAAAGGCAGGTTACCCTTCCTTGGTCACCACCAACGTGAAGGGTAGCATTGGTTACCTAGATCCAGAGTGCCATCAAAGCCTCCAGTTGTCAGAGAAATCTGATATATATTCACTTGGGGTGGTGTTATTGGAGGTTCTGACTGCAAGGCCTGCTGTAAGTGTAGGTGAAGATGATGAGCATATTAACTTGGCTGAATGGACAACGTCGTGCCTTGAGAGCGGCAATGTGGAGCAAATAGTTGACCCCAACTTGAAAGAAAACATAATTAAGGAGTGCTTTGAGTTATATTTAGGAGTTGCAATGAAATGTTTGGCTGAAAGAGGGGCTGAGAGGCCATCTGTTGGTGAAGTGCTAGAGAACCTTGTTCTGGCAATGCATCTTCAGAAAAATGAAGGCCGTGTCCCAAATGGAAATGAACGCAGAAATGATAATGTTGTTCTGCAGGGTAATTCAGATTTGACACCTGGGGTTGAGTTCTCTGAAATCATGATGCCTATTGGTCGCTGACTGTGATCTTTCCCCAAACAAAAATGCCTTGATGCTTTTAGATATTATAAGGTTTCTATTTCAAATGTGTTGTAGGAATCAAAAGCTTGGACTAATTCCTATTTTCGTGAAGATGTTATGGAGGTTAGACACTACCAGAAATAATTTGTACTGTGCTACCACTGCTATATCTTCTACTTAATATGCAGCATACTTAAATGAATGTGAGGGAATTCTGAGCTCTGTTCTGAACTTTCCAGTAAATAACAGGCCAATTGGTTCATACAAATGGCTTATGGCAAATGCTAGTATGTAAGGGAAATTCTACATGCATTGTAAGGCCAACATCTCATCAATAAATAGTTCAATCAAGTATGGTTTATCATATATCAAAGATCATTGAATATTTAGTATTAAATAATCTTTAACATTCCAGTAGATTGAGAAACTACCAAGCATTGAAAAATGATACTGATTGATTGCAAATTTAAAGAAAACTCAGTAGTCATACTCTCTTATTTACGTTATTTTAAACTTTGAATACTAAAATATCTGAAGTGTTAATAAAAATAATTTTATTGTTTGATCTCACAAATTGCGTGATGAAAATAAATTTTATTTGGGAACAAATATAAATCTATCATTGTAAACTAAAATTTTTATTCATTATGTTCACGACCTTTATATTATTTATTTTTCAAAGAGATAAAGCTTTCAACTTTTTTTAATGAAATTGACTACAATATTTTTCAACAAAAAATCCATGCTCCCACGGATTTGAAAAAGCTGCAATCATCAAAAGTCAGAAAAATTATTACTTCACTATTATTAACCACGACTCATGAAATGTGAAAAAATATGATTGTTTTTATCATACTTGTTCTGATCGCTAAGTACACTAACCTAATTAAGGTCATAGCATATTATCCATTTTCATATTTAATTTAGTCAAATTTTATGTTAGAAAACACATGTCGGTATAACTTCACAGCTTATGTAAGGATTTGATGTCCTTGCAGAATAAGTTAACTTCTGCATTGTCTATTGCAACATGCCAACACTGAAACTCTCCGCGTGAACCAGGCAAAACAAAATTAAGAAGGGGCTTGGAGTCAGCTAAACTATTCAATCAGTCAACTCATATCCATCAATGCATGACAACTATTCATGGCATTCCCACTTTACATTTAACCACAAGTCCTAAAAGGTGTTTTTAATATTTTTTTTTAATTAAAGTTGAAATATTATATTGATAATCAAAGGCCAATCTATCTTCACTCTTCAAGGGGGGTGGTTGGGTGTCTCCAGCTAGAAGACATTGTTGACCTTTCCATACAAAAAAGTTAGACCACACAACAAACTGAGGACACCTTTGCTATATAGATAACATAATTTTACAGATGAACTCGTAATCTGTGCCTTCACGCCATATTCCTGTATCACCATGATGGAATCCTACATAATAGAGTCAAGTAGGAATGGCATTACTAGTTGTGTACTACTGCACCTCTTTTTGTTTTTACCATTCACCCATTTAATCACTTGTGGTCCAATTAATGTCCCGGATAAAATCCTCCTAAACTGTGGTTCTTATGAAGCATCATCATTCAATGGAGAAAATTGGATAGGAGATAGTGGATCTAATTTCCTGCCTCCAGAGTATGACAAGAGCTCATCTACAGTCTTGCTCTCAAACATGGAACAGTCTAATGCCCCAAAAGTTCCATTCTCAACAGCAAGAATAACTCATTCTCCATTGACCTACTCCTTTCCTTCCTCTCCTGGCCTTAAATTCATTCGCCTTTACTTTATCTCATCTTTATATCTGATGATGAACCCCTCCAACAAGGCTTATTTCTCTGTAAAAGCTGGGCCTTACACTCTTGTAAGTGATTTTAATCCATCTGTTTTTGCAGAAGAGCTCAAGTTGATGTTTTTCACCAAGGATTTCTTAGTCAATGTTAGGGAAGACAAACTGACCATTACAATTACTCCATCTCCTTTTATTTCCAAAGCATTTGCTTTTGTAAATGGCATTGAGATATTCCCGGTGCCCAGAAGTATATACTTTCCGGGTACCAAGGTTCCTGTTCCTTACCTTGGGCACCAGCAAATTTTATTGACGAATGAGGAATATGCTCTAGAGACGTTTTACAGGGTTGCCGTTTTTACTGAACTTTCTGATCCTGAAAATGCTTTTGGATTATGGTTAGATGATTCTAGATACATATCTGGTCCACACAGTGGAAGCGTTCTCAATATAACGTCTCGTACTGTAAGCTTGAATTACACTACTTCATCTTCAAAGGATTACAATTATTCCGCACCAGGAGAGCTATATTGGACTGCCAGGACAATGGGTAATGATGGAGATGCTAACATGAAGTACAATTTAACATGGTCTTTCCCTGTTGATTCTGGATTCAAGTACCTTATTAGGCTTCATTTCTGTGAGATCTCTATGGTAGTAACAGAGCCCAATCAAAGGGTGTTCAAAGTGTACATAAACAACCAAACAGCAGAGGAGAGGATGGACGTAGTTGCTTCTGCCGGAGCACCATTTACTCCTTGGCACAAGGACTATGTTGTCATGGTTCCTATGGAAAGTGGGAGCAGGAAAGATTTGTGGATCTCACTTCACCCTAACTTGGAGTCAAACCCAAAATATGCTGATGCCATACTGAATGGAATTGAGATAATGAAGATAAGTGATGGTAATCATAGTCTTGCAGCAATGTTTCAATTAAGAAGGGAACAAAGAGAGAAGAAAGTTCAACGTGTCATTATTGTGGTTGTTGCTACTTTAGGTACCATCTTGGGACTGCTATTCACATTTTTCATTCTTATCCAGAGAGCAAGTAAAAAATTGAAGTGGAGAACTTGTCATATACTCCCATCAAATTCTAGTAGTACTCACAAAAACATTCAACCCCCAGTAGCCTCAGGTCTTTGCCATCAATTCACACTTGCAGAAATCAGCATAGCTACAAGCAACTTCAGTGAAGATCTTGTCATCGGGGAGGGAGGTTTCGGAAAGATGTACAAAGGCATCATGAATCATGATGGAGTCACTGCTCTTGCAGTAAAGCGCTCAATTCGTAGTTCTGGTCAAGGATATAAAGAGTTTCAAAATGAGATCAATTTTTTCTCATTCTCTCACATGAATCTAGTGTCACTGCTGGGGTACTGCCAAGAGGGAAATGAACTGATACTTGTGTATGAATACATGGTTGAGGGTCCTCTGTCTGACCACTTATACAAGAAAAAGAAACAGCCATTGTCTTGGATTAAAAGAATAAAGATTTGTATTGGTGCAGCTCGAGGACTACATTATCTCCATACTAGCACAAGGTACCCAGTGATTCACCGTGATGTGAAGTCAGCCAACATATTATTGGATCAGAATTGGGTAGCCAAGATTGCTGATTTTGGGTTGTGTAGAACAGTTCCCTCACTTTACCACTCACATGTTAGCACAGAGGTTAAAGGTACTTTGGGATATTTAGACCCTGAGTACTACAAGAGAAGAAAACTGACTCAAAAATCTGATGTGTATTCATTTGGGGTTGTTTTGTTTGAGGTGTTGTGTGGAAGAGCAGCTGTGAATCCTGTGGCAGTGGAAGAGGAAAGTGAGAAAGTTGGGTTGGCCACATGGGCCATGCACTGTTACAAAAGTGGAAGCATTGATTAATTAGTTGATCCTCATTTAGCAGGGAATGTTAGGCCAGAATGCCTGAGGGCGTTTGTGGAGATAGGCATCCAGTGCTTGGCTGATAGAAGTGCAGATAGGCCAACTATGGGAGAGGTCCTCAATAGTTTAGAGAGGATCCTTTCCTTGCATGATAGTTTAGAGGAACAAGAAGCTAATACAGCTCTCTAAACTAGCTTATGACTAGAGTCTTCCAAATATTTTATTACTCAAGTGATTAAATTACATGATCAATAATTCCAAATATTACTAAATTCCAGAAGAATTGTGGGTGTCTAAAAATTCTTCCAGATATTTCTAATAATTTGTCTCCCTCAACCAAAAACCCCAACACTGCTTTAGCAATTAGTCGTCTAAAATCGCCACCCAAATTACTAGAAGCCTTAGAAATCTATTATTTCCATTCTCCGACAGATACATGACTACATACTGGAACTAGTTTACTATCTTATTAACAAATACTTATTCTATTCGTAAATAACTGCAATTATAACTTTTAAGAAAAAATCAAATTGAATGATGTTTTAGTTTTCAATAAATTTTTATCTTTTTGTCTAATTTTCTCCCTAGTAAATTACATCAATATTTGAATGCAGTCATTAAGAAAATGGAATTATTTTAGTAAATGCAAACGTATATTTATTATTTGTGTAATATATGAGTAATATATTCCATGATAGAAAGGATTAATGAAACACATTTGACAAATACCTAATTCGAAAATCGAAAAAATGAGGGAGAGAGGTAACGTTACTCGAAAGGCGAACTGAGAGTAGGGGGAGGAGATCCTGACAGAAGCAGCGACATTAAATGCTTCACTTCAATATTCTAAACAATGGGTGAAACAATTTCAGCAACTTCTGAACTAAGAGGCAGTTCAATGGAAAATCAAAATACAACAAACAAAGGACTAAAGCCTAACCTCAGTATTGTGAACGGACTCTACAAACGGAACAAATGTGGGAATGATACAGAAAAAGACGGAATCTAACGCCCTAACAACACAAACAGAATACATGCGGGAACAATGCAGAATGGGAGAAAAGCGGGAAAAAAAAAATTAGGAGATAAGTTAGAGAAATTGATTTGTGCAATTAAAAAAGTGAGTGTAAATAAAATTATTATAACCGGTCAGAATAAATTAACTTAAACTTTTATTTAAATATATATATATATATATATATATATATATATATATATATATATTACTAAAATCTTAGATTATATTAATTAAGAATTAGACGTAATTTAGATTATCAAATAAATTAATATAGAAATACTTTGCGTAAATTTTTTCGACTCTTATTTTTTATATGATATCTTATTAATTTGTAATTAAAAAGGAGATAATATAGAAATATTTTGTGTAAATCTTTTTCAACTTTTATTTTTAATATGATATGTTATTAATTTGTAGTTAAAAGGGAGTTATATGTTAAAAACAAACTTTGAAAAATATTTTAGATATTTCATTTGTTAATTTAGAATTGTGTTTAACGATTATTTATGAGAAGTAGTTTTTTAGAAAACTTGTTCAACAATGTGTTTGTCTAGAATCAAACTTTGTTTGTTTGCATTTATTAGATGAAACTTTTCAAAATGTTTTCAAACTATTTAAATGCATGGCTCAACAAAACATATAATTTTATAAGACGAAGATCATATCATATTAGTGTATTGTTTGTTAGATTATAAGAGCTTATTGACCAACCACAATGTCTCATTGTTAAAGTTTGAATAACAAACGTAAAGCATTATGTAGATCTTCCACGTCATCTGATAATTGTTAATGAACGTCAAATGGAGAGACCAATCAGACTAGTTGATAAATAAGTGATAATGATCAAATGATAAGTTCAACAAAAACTCTAAGGTGACACAAGATCAGAATATATTCTTGAAGCTTGAGTCTATATTAAATAGATTGTTTTCTACATTTGTTCACAAGAAGACTCACACCAAGCCCTGACATTCAAAATCTCTTGGGACATGAGCTAAAGTTGTTTTCTTCATCAACTTCCTGACACAAAGAGATTTTTAACTCTGATACAACTATCTGTCCTATACGGTGTGCATTTTTACCATGAATTGATGTAAAAGGTTATGATACCTAGGGAGATGAGCATTGTCAGCAATCAAGAATGTTGCATAAAGAAGGAGTGCATTTAAAGTTGCATGGAATGCATTTAATGCAATAGTCATATTCAAGCTTGTCATAAGCAAGCTCATAAGTTAGTCATTGTGTCTGATGAGCTTGAATATGATCGTTGTAGTAAATAAACTTTATGTAACTTTAAATGTGTTTCTTCTTTGTGTAACATCTTAATTATTGATAATGCTCATCCCTCTATATCATAATCTTTTTGCACCAATTCATGGTAAAAGCGAACACCATAGTCAAAATTGAATCTCTCTTTGTATAAGAAAGTTGATTAAGAAAACAATTTTAGCTCATGTCCTAGAATATTTTGAATGTTGTTGCTTAGCATGAGTCTTCTTGTGGATGGACATAGAAGACAATCTCTATAATATAGAATCAAGCTTCAGGTATATACTTTGTTCTTGTGTCAACTTAGAGTCTATGTTGAGCTTCTCATCTAATCATTATCACTTATTTATCAGACGACTAGGTTGGTCTTCATGATGCTCTTTTCGTTTGACATTTATCAACGCTTATCAGATGACGTGAAAGATATGCATAGTGTTTTATTGTTTGTTCTTTAAACTTTAACATTTAGACATTGTGCTTGGTCAATAAGCTCTTATCGTCTAAACAATGCGCTAATATGATATGATCTTTGTCATATAAGAGGAAACTATATGTTTTGTTGGTTTAATTATTTAATCAAAGCTACATTGTGTTGAACTTTTGTTCTAAGAATCTCTCTTGCTTTTTTATGGTGCCTAAAACAATAAAAGTTAGCATGTAGAGTTTATAATAATCATAAAAATAGATCATAACAGAGTGACAAATTGGTTGATCTACTGATTGACATCTTTTTTGAAATCATCCTTGAGTTGCAGGATTCGCTAAAATCTACAACTCAACCAATGTAGGATGCTCTTTCTGAATTGCAAATTGTAACGAATATCTGCAGCTCGAGGTAGACGCTTGGAAGGGTGCTCCCCCTTAGCTTATGCATCTTCTTTCTCGAAGTCTCCCCTTTAGTTTGTAAACTCATCTTCTACTCATTTTCCAACCATATGCTAAGACACACATGGGTCTTGAGCACTAGAGTCCATTTCTTTTCAAAGCCCTCTATGATGCTCTTCCTTTCTTTTTAGATATCTTATCTTCCATGGGTTTTTAAGTTCTCCGCACTTTATTAAGTTGATCAAGATCTTTCCAACTTTCGGATTGGGGTTTCATGCATTTAAGGTATGAGGTAACTTGACCATGATTTATATTTATTGTTACGTCTTTTTAGAATGAAAATTTCTTCTCTTTATTGCAATCTCTATAAATTTTTGCAATTTACAATTTTGTTGTTTACATTTTTTGTAGTTTATAGTTTCTATAATTTTAATTTTTAACACTTTATTTTTATGCAATTTACATTTCAATTGCAATTTTGATTTTCGTCCATTTATTGTTCTCACTTTATAGCTTCAGTTCATTAGATGGTCTTTGTTACATTTTCTTTCTTCACTTCAAAAAATTCTATGGTTTCATTTCAATTTCCGTTGTTTACATTTTCTATAGTTTATATTTCTTGCAATTTATAATTTTGTCATTTACATTTTCATTAGACATTAAGTTCTATACTGGTATAACTATTAGATAGTCTGTTAGATGATTGTCAATTAAATAGTTTGATGGTTGTCCTTAGTTTTTTTGATTCACGAATTTTTCTACATTTACTTGATGTATTAAATTCCAGTTTTAGTTTTAATTCTCTTTTAAATTCATTCATTAATTTTATCATTAGTTTCATTTTAACAGTCTACCACATGCTTTATTTTACATTTCTTTATTGTAATTTTATTTTCTATCATCTTAATTCTAGTCTTTTTTTATTGTCATTAGTTTTCAATTCTAATTGTTTACAGTTTTCGTTTAGTTCTGTCAATCATTTCCATTCAATTTATATTTCAATATTTAGTTTTTCTCATGCTTGGTTTTTTTGTTCTTTGTTGTTACTGTTTTCGCAAATTCTTTTTTTCCCAACCCCAAACTTAATTTATTTAAGGAGAATATGAATAATGGAATTATACTAGATGTTGGGTCTTTCAAGGGAAATTCTCTAGGAGATTCAATGATGTGATACGAAAAATAAAAATAAATGTATTTTTTCTTTTATTTTTCTAGGCTTTGTTTGGACATTAGTTTAGGGAAGGAGTAAGTTTGTCTACGGCAATCACTATTATGTAATTGATTATTTTACATATATAAGTAATTCTATTAAGTAATTAGCATTGATAGGAATGTGGTTAGATGTAACCTACCAAACTCTCATGTAATCAATATTGTGTTTATATAAGGTCTTTTCCTATCAATATCAATATTTTAATTCTGCACTTAATACTTGTGTTGATTAATGGCATGCTAATTGGTTCTTAGGATATTGCAAAATATCATTTGTAATCAATATCTGAATTGAAAAACCTATTGAAGGGTTCTATCTAGGAATAGAGCATTATTCTTTCGTTGTCTTAAATCATTGTAATAAAAGCATGTCTTTTCTATATAACTGATCAAGAAATTGACGGTCAATAGAGAAGCTTAGACTTTTTCACCTAAGGAATTAGGGTTTGTGTTGAATCATTAGACAGTCCAAAGTCCCTTTAGATGATCTAATCATCTAATAAAGTTTTGATGATAACAATACTCTAAGTATGTGTTTGTATTTGATGAACTTACATGTATGTTACACTAATATTTATAGATCTCTAAGCATGATGAGTATGTACAGAAATGTAAATTCAGATAACTGTTTATTTATTATGATTTTATTATATTAATTTTGTTTAAAATTAAGAGAAGATGAAAATATTTTAAAAATATTTTTTAAATATGAAAAACGAATTAAAATGTCTTTCACATAAATATCAAAATCAGATTTTATAGCATGTTGTGTTTTAACGTTCAAATTCATTCATAATGGAAATTATTCAAATTATTATGAAATATTTAAACGTGATTAATTGTTTCAAATCAAAGATATTTTATGTAGTTTAAATTATTTCTATATGAAAATAAAGTCAACTTTAATACAGAATCAAGAGTAGAAGTTATTTTTCCGATGACAAGTTTTAGCAATTAGATGGTCAAGATTGTCCCTTTTAAGAATCCTAACGGCTAGTTTCTAAAAAGTTACATATAGAGGAACAATCTCAAGTTGAAGGATACAAGAAGAAGAAGCAAAAAAGAGAAATACATCATACCATTGAAGAATTAGAGTATCTACTACTGAGTGTCTATTGTCAATCTGCTATTGAGAGCATCTATAGTTTGGGTTGTATGAAACCATTTTATAATTCTTCACTATTGTGAAGTAAACCCTTGTGAGCTTTTATTGTTATCTCTTTTGAAAGTGTTTCTTTCAATCTTGAGTGACCTTAATCTCAAGGGGAGATTGAGACTGGTATAATCTAGAGAGGTTTGTGTACTCGTTATAACCTGGAGAGGTTTGTAACTATTTACTGAATAGTGGAACCACTTGAATGGTTTGTTCAAGAGAGAATTGGACATAGCCCAAGAGACTAGAGTGAACACAGTATAAAACTGCTTCACTCGTGCTTATATATTATTGCCTTGGATGATCTTGTTTGGTCATTTTTATTTATAGCGAATTGAGTTCAGGCTCCACTCAACCCTCTTCTGGAGCCTGTTGTTCCTACAATTGGTATTAGAGCTAACCTCAAGGTTTAGTTCTTCACAGGACTTGAGGCATGACCCTACAAGAAATCAATGGAAGGAGATGAACTACACGTGGGTCGACCACCCTTGTTTAAGGGTCAAAATTATGAGCTTTGGAACATGAGGATGATTGGTTGCATCCAATATAATGGTATGAAGTTAATTAATATCATTAAATATGGTATACCTACATTGATTGATAAATCAGGAGAAATGTTTAGTTTTGAATCTATGACAGAGGAGGAAAAATACATCTGTCAAAATAACGCTAAACGTAGGCACCTTATAATGTGTGCTTTATCCGAGGAAGAAATGTCAAAGGTGCATGCCATGGTCAATACTAAACGATGTTGGATACACTTGCTCTCACATATGAAGGTTTAAAGAAAACCATTTTCAATCAAAAACAAAATTCTAAAATGAATTCAAAGAAGAAAATAACTTGAATAAAGTGTCGTCAAACATGGTTTCAAATTCATTATTACCCATCTAGAATTTAATTAACTTCGAAAATATGAATTTATAGAATTAAAAGCAGTATAGAAAAGTAGAAGACGAACTCAAATAGACAAACTGACTTGTCGAAACTCTACAAACAGAAAACTAACTAATTACCATCTACTTCTATGAAAGTGTAAAATAGAGAAATAGAAAACTGAAAATTAAAGTCGTAAGTGTGTTTGTGTTCCCTATTTATAATGTTTGATGAGTTAGTTTATGGGCTTAAGAAGCTGAACTAAAGCGGGCCACTTCTATGCAACATATGAAATTACAAAACTACCATCTAACTTCTAATAGTATGCTACTGTTGCAATCGTCTAATGCTTATTTCTTTTAGTTCTAAGCTCCAATCTTCATGCTTCCAAATATTTCACTAGAACTCTTAAGTGAGAAATCTACTGGGCAAGAATAAGCTCCAAATATCTATAGAAAAATCATAATAAAACAATAGATTAGACTGTCTGTGTAAACTTTCATCTAAAAATACAAAAAAAATTATCTAAAAATGTAATATTAATACAGTTTACACTAAAGTGCCTATTTTCCATGAATAATACAAATCTCTATTAAAAAAACAAAGAATAAGAACAAAAGAAACCTTTAGAAGATGTAATTATCCTGTAAAAATATGAACAAGTCAAGTGTTATCATACCTCCACACTTAGACTTTTTGCACTCTCAAGCAAAAATAAGGGAAAAAACTAAAGCAGGTTTTTTTTTTTAGATTTTTCATAAAACTATGAAGTTAAGAAAGGTATGAAAACTATAATGTGAGTAAAAGAAAACTTTCATCAATCAAAGTTTCAAAGACTCAAACCAATAAAGAACATGTTTCAAACAACAAAGTTGACAAGAATTTCACTCAAATTAGACTATGAATCAACAATGGTGCTCTCATCACAGTATGTGTTTCATTCACTCCCTCAAGTGATTAAGCTAGTGTTTTCGCTCAGCACATCATGGTTATAAACATTTCCATAGGCTTGCAAAGCCTCTAAATTCCATTACTCATTATACATGCAAATTGAAAGGACTTTTTCATAGCTTGTAATGTGGACAAGGTTAAGGTGGGATAATTGAAAGGATTCAAAGCTTTAACACTTGAAATAATTGAGGAAACATGGGGACCTAATATGGATTGTAGGGGTTGTTTAATATGTAAATCAACTCACAAGGAGATGGAGAACAAAACCATTCAACAAAATGAGGTAAAAGAGAAACTAAAATGGATTAAAGAGAAGAAAAATAAAGAACACGCCACCTTAGGGATGATTCTCCAAGGATGAGTGCATGAAGAGCTACCACTTGAAAAAACTTTTCAAGATAAGAATTCACAAGAAGAAAGACACTCTCAAATTCTCAAAATCGTCAAAGACTATTTCTCATTCACTTACTTATAAATTTTTACAAATAATAGCACTCCTTATATAGATGTAAACTTCTGTCATGAAGGAATGTGAAGAGTTAAAAAGATTAAAAAAAATTAACTAAGGTTAACTTTACTAATCTACTTAAAATTAGGGAGATGCACATGGTAGTTGACTAAGTACAATGAATGTGATGATGACTAGTGATGACATGAAACTTTTGCACATGGGTGGCTCCACTTTGGAGAGATCCAATGGTCAAGGAGCTTCTCTCAAGTTTCTTCCCGCCAATTCTTTACTTCTCTCAAGTTTCTCCTATTTTTAAGAACTCCACATGCTTTATTCTTTTTATTTCTTCTTCCAAATTTCTAATTCTTCTTCTTGCTTTTTCTCCTTCAAAATGCTTCTTTATTTCTTCTTTTTATTTTTTTAGCCATGCTTCTTATTTTTATTCCTTCATGCTTCTCTTCCTCTTGTTCATCAAGTGTCTCATCCTCATATGTATTATCGTCCTCATCTTGGAGAGAATTCATCCACAAAATTTGAAGCCCTTGATATGGTTTTTTTTGAAGGTGTTTATGATCTAGATCAACTCAAATAGAGATGGAGAACAAGACCTACATGGAAGAAGAATTTAATGGGCGCACATAGAAGCATTAACATTCGATATTGCAAGAAAATGTATAAGGAAACAAGAACAAGGAAAAGAATGAAAGTAAAAATGGATTAAGAAAGAGAAATGGGATGAACACATCACCCATAAGGAGAATTTCCAAGGATAAGTGCAAAGCAAGCCACCTCTTGAGAAAGCTTCTCAAGATAAGATTCAAAACAAGAAAAGAGAAACTCTCACACAACTCTCTCAAATAAACCTTTCAAGGAAACTTTAATTCTCATCCATATCATCTTACTATTTTTTCACAAGAGAGGACACTCCTTTATGGAAAAGTATTTCGTCCAAGGAGTTCCAAAAGTCATTAAAAGGAATTAACTACACTAATCTCATGTAATTAGGGAAATGCAGATGGTTGGTTCCTAGATTCAATGAATGTAATGATTACAATGCATGTACATGGATCAATACACTAGGTAGTTACTAAAATACAAAGAATGTAATGATTGCAATGTATGTACGTCTAAGAGTTTTGATACTATGAATGTGTCTTTAACTTTGAAGAGTCAAAGATGACTTAAGTAGCCCATGTGAGGTGTATGTGCCAACTTAAGCCTTCCAAAAGACACTTCTAATTTAAAACCAAATCTCTCAAATTCCTACTCTCAAGTTTGTACTTCTCTCAAGCTCTTTCTAATTTCTACAATTTACAAACATTCATTCTTCTAATTTCTTCCTCCAAAAGCTTTAAGATTTATTCTCTTTTTTATTTCTTCATTTACATCTTTATTTGTCATGCTTCTTTTATTTATTCTTTTTGTCTTCTCTTCTCTCTTCAACAATTTCTTTTTCCTTTTGAAGTATCATCTTGGCATGCATCAGCCTGTATCACAAGGAGAAAGATCATAAAAATTAAACCTTGGGCTACCACCAAAATCTACTGGCAAATATATTCATAAGCATTATTATTGATCCTTTTAAGAACTTGAAAAGGTCAATCTTCTCTAGCATGAAGCTTGGATTTTCATTGATTAGGAAATCGGTCCTTTCTCAAGTGCACATGTTAGGTATTCAATTGGTGGCGTAACCTTATGTGGGTTTGACTCAATTCTCATTCTTGTTTGTCTCTCTGGTATTTGTCCAAGTTGAAAGATGACCTCTTTTATACCTATATTTACATACTTTTTATATTTTTTCTATCTTCCTCTCTTTCTATTTTAACCTTGACATGTAGATCTTTTATCGACTTTGCTCTCTCACTTGCATCACTATACATAATTTCTTTTTGGAGTAGGAAAAGGACACAAATCAAGAGGGGTCAATGGATTAAATCCATAAACAATCTCAAAAGGAGAGTGGGAAGTGGTAGCACGAACTACTTTATTATAAGCAAACTCAATGTGAGGGATATGTGTTTCCCACTCTTTGAAAATTCGTGTATATCATATATCTCAGAAGTTGACTCAGAGTTCTATTAACCATTTTTTTTTACCATCTATTTGGAATTGACAAGTAGTTGAGAAAAGAAGTTTAGTACAAAGTTTCTCCCATAAGGTCCTACAGAAATGACTAAGGAACTCAGAATCTCAATAAAATACAATACTCCTAAGGAGTCTATGTAATCTAACTACTTCTTTGAAAAATAAATTAGTAATAAAACATGCATCATCAACTTTGTAGCATGGTATAAAATGAGTCATTTAGAAATTTTTTTCACAACCACAAAAAATTGAATCATGCCTATTCCTTGTCCTCATAAATCCAAGCACAAAATTTATTGAAATATCTTGCCAAGGAGTGTTAGCAATTAGAAGTGGTGTATACAAGCTATAGGTTAACACTTTGGACTTGGCTTTCTTGCATATATTGCATTTTTTACAAAATTTTGAAACATGGTTTTATAGTATGACTAATAAAAATGTTTTTTTGAAAATCTCCAAAGTCTTATTTATACCGAAATGTCCTATTAAGCCACTCTCATGTATTTTTTTTTTATGAAAAAAATATTTTAGACTTTTTAATAGTTTTAAGTAACTTGTTTTAGAAATTATAATACCACCCAATAGTTATTTCTCCGTATTTTGTTTAGAAATGGTAAAAAAACTTAGAGAAATAACTAAAACTAGGAATAAAGTTGTCACAAAACATGATTTTATTTAATTACTATAACATTCTTAAAACAATACAATCTAGTTATTTGAAACTACTAATTCGCAGAGATTATTTTCAATTTTATTATATGAAATAATTTCCATTAAATAAATTGAATATAAACATTAGCATTTTTATTATATAATATAAACTTCTCAATGTATAAATAGTTTATTAATGTATAAAATTCTCAATAATTTCTATTTAATTTTGATTTGATTTGATTTTAAAGTAAAAAATTACTCCTAAACATATGCTAAGAAAAACTTAACATTTTCAATATTTACAATAATCATTGAATTTTTACAATTTTGATATTTATTACATTTACGGTCTTTTTCTTTTAATTATGAAAGGAAAAAATATTGTCTTACATACTTTTTCAAGGGTAATGTGTAATGTATTTAGTCCACCTTCATAGTTCCTTTTTTTTTCAATATATATATATATATATATATATATATATATATATATATATATTAAATTGTGCATGTTGAAAGAGTAAATGAGAAATACTATGTCAGATTATTCTTACTAAAATAAATTACATATGAACAACTATAACAATTTTTAGTCCTCTAGTTGCACCAACACAAAATTTAACCAAGGCAGTGCCTGTATTTGTTTCTTTGTAGAAATGGTAGCTATGTTAATCCCTGCTTATGGGAATTGATGGCAATGACCTCAGCCAACAAAATAGTTTATTGTTTTCTCCATATCTTCGTCTATTAAATGATTATATTAAAAATACTCTTGAAGGTTTTTGTCACAACAGTTGAGATGGCCGAGTTGGTCTAAGGCGCCAGATTAAGGTTCTGGTCCGAAAGGGCGTGGGTTCAAATCCCACTCTCAACAATGTTCTTATTTTTTTTTATAGATATTTTGTATTTTAGATTATACAACTCATAATTTAAAATATATGAATTTTTTAATATTCTTGTTAACTTTTTGTATGTTTATTTTAATATAAAACTTTATGTATTTAGTAATGGTGTTGAATATAAAGATGAAATCCTACTTTCAAAGCAAAATATTCAATTAAGTAGATAAATTGTGTGACATTAATGAGTCAAACTTAATGAAGTTTGTGACATTGGTTAGAGGAGATTATGTTGGACTATTTACAATTGCATTCATTTGTGTAAAAATTGTGCCACATGAGATACATTAAGTTGTAATATATTTACATAGGTATTTGGTACATGAGATGATTACTTCAATAGGTGCATAAGGTGACTTTTGGACTAGGTTTTGTAGTTATCATTTTGAGGTTTGATAAATTAAAAGGACAACAGGAAAAGAAGATGTATGTGTTGTTAGGCTTTTGAAAGGGATGATAAGTATACAAAATATAAAAACGATTTGGAACTCACTATAGCTAGTATAAGAAATGTGATTGTCCTATTAAATTGTTGGGCAAATTAGTTCATAATATAAAATGATGGGTGTTGAAGGTAATATGTGAGAGTCAACCATGAATTAGCTGATATATTAGTTGTTACTCTTATGCTGACAAATTAAAATGGATTGAACATTCCATAGTTATTGACATGATTAAGAGTTAAGTAAAGCCACCAAACATATTACTTACTTTGAAATAGCACACTAAGGACAAAATCATGACAATAAGCAATGTAGTAGTTGAAATGTAGAGGATCTAGAGTTGAAATGTAGTAGTTAATGATGTTGATATTGTTAAAGCATGACAATTATATTTGTCAGAGTTAGTGTAATGAGTCAACACAGGTTGTTATAGATCTTTTTTGGAGACATCCTAATTTGGTTAAATTGTTGATTGCATTCGGCGTTGATAACACAAAACCAACAAATACAGGTTGCCTTCGTTTGAGATAGTTGATGTGATGTCCACGTGATTGACTTTCTCTGCTTTTGTGTTGTTAGAAAGTGAGTGAGAAAATAACTTCATTTTTGGTCCATCGAAAAACTTAAAAGGGTTGTTTTTTAGGATGAATGTGTTATCTAAAGTAGTTGTCAGTGAGAAAGATCTTGCTTTAATAAATTCAATTAATATTATCTTTCCTGGAACTTCTAACCTTCTGTGTCAATTCCACATTAATAAGAATGTTAAAGCAAAGTGCAAGATGTTAGTGGACTCTATGCAGGATTGAGAAGTTGTTATGGATGCATTGACTTTCATGATGGATTGTGTATATTGTGATGAATTTGTGGGATGTGTGAAACATTTTGAAGTTGTTTGTTCATCATGGTCAATATTTTTTGACTATGTGAACGACATATGAATTATTCTATATAAGAAAAAAATTTGTTAAAACATGGACAAACAAGGTGATGTATTTGGGGCAGACAACGTTGAATTGGTATATTATTTTGTATTTATTCGTTAGTTATTGTTAATAAACGAAAAAACTCGTTGATTCAATATTTGTTAGTTATTGTGTACTTACATTACCATCCTTAATCACAGGGTAGAATTCACTCATTAGAACTTCTTCAAAATAGTATGGGAGACTTGTGTACCTATTGGGACGCAGTCAATGATGTTATAAGGTTGTAACATAAGAAAATTAAGGTATCCTTTAAGAAGAGTCTACACGTTGTAAGCTACACTTTTAATGTGAATTTATATAAACAGTTGCAATGGTTTGTTTTAAATATGCTTTGACATACATTATTGAGGATTTTGATCGAGTTAGACATGTTGGTATTGATAGTGAGTGTTGTGGTTGTGTACTCAGACATACTCACGGTTTACCTTGTGCGTGCGAATTAGCGAGATATGACTTCAGTAGCATACTCTAAATGTAATTCATGTTATATTGGTCAAACTGAGTTTTTCTGATATGCCATTATGTGATTCATCCTCTGAGACGTCTATTCAACATGAATTTGATGTTTATTTCGAATTGTTTTAATGAAGTAGACATCGTAGGAAAAGTGATACTTAAGAGCAAGTTATGTGAAATTGCATACCCAAATATTACATAAGTGTGTGCACTAATGAATAAAGTGAAAACCAAAGGATCCAAAAAAATGTCAATCAAATAGTTTTGTGAGATCTACAAAGCATGAGCCTCATATCATGAGCATGTTGATGTCAATCATTCTATATATAATAGTTCTTCTACATGGAGGTCAAGCAAGGAAAGGGGGAAAACAACAGTCAAACATTAAAGCAATTATAATGTTAGACTAGCTTTATCACAATATATGAATAGGTAGATCAATATAAAAACGTATTATTGGTGGATGAGATGTTAACAATAAGTTATAGCACACGTTACACACTTTTTCCAACTTCTACGCTACAATAATAATTCTCTAACAGACATTAATGTCTTCATAAGGTAATGTAGACAAATGGAGAATTGTTTTTTGATATGGGATACATGATTACTAATATATTAAAATGTTCTTTTAGTGTGTTTATCATTAAAACAAAAAGACTATTAATTTTTAGTTGGGTTTAGAACTTGTTTTATATTTTAATTACATTAATTTTAATTGAGTAGTGTCACGCTGACAACACATGCCAAAATATACTTTTTAATTGCATTAATTTCTATTTAAAATTAGATTGGACTAAATCAATTCAATGAAGAAGGTGAAGAGTCAGTCTAGGAAAAAAAATCGCAACAAATTTTTTATGATTTTATTTGAAGATTCTGACGATCAAACTCTCCTAGGATCTTGTATGGAATTTGAATCGTAAATAGTATATACGATTCCACGATTTTACGATTAAAATATAGATTTTAACTATCATAGTTAATCTATATTGAGTTATATGTATAGGATATGTGCTGAGTTCACATTTTCTTTAAGTATTTTTATATATGTGCTTTCATGTATTCCAAGTTACTTACCAAATACATTATAGATTTGAAAATAATATAAGTGAAATTGTAAAATGATTGTCACATACTAACTACAAACATATCATATATTGTTATCTACATACTATTATGAAGTTTAAGTTTTTTTATTTTTATAAATTCATGTTAGACATCACTATGAACTTTGACATCTCAACTAGGATGACACCTCAAAGATTAACAATCATATGTCAGGAATGAAACATATTATTAAAAGGAAAAAGAAAAGATACAAAGTCATAGGGAGACTAGGCCAAACCCATGGCAAGAAAAAATGACAAATACTCTCAACCAAGCTAAACAAAACGAAAAAGAGGGAGTTGATACCTATTAAGAAAAAAATTTAATTTAATAACAACAGGTAAATCATCTTACCATTTAAAATCTAACTTATTCTTGAGACCTAGCGAAGCCAACTTGTCAGCACAATGGTTCCGTCACGAAATATATGAGAAACTTTGAACTCAATTTCTTTACATATCTCTATACACTTTCTCCATCTCTCTCTCAAAGACCAAAGAATGAGATTAAACGAACTAAATGCTTGACAAAGAAGGGAAGAGTCACACTCAAGCCAAATACGTTTGAAGCCTTTACTCCAAGCAAGCTTAATACCAAAATGGCTCCCATAGCCTCAGCATAAAAAGAATTTTGTACCCCAATGAAAGAGGAGAAACTACATATATATTCAAACCCCTACTACCACGCAAAATACCTCCACATGCCAAAAAACCCAGACACCCTAGCAACACCATCGGTGTTGACCTTCACCCAATTGATATGAGAGAATTTCCAAATAACCTGAATAGAAGAGATTTCTTTCTGACGATGTGTGGTGATATCAAAAAACTTCAACTAGGAGAAGTCAACAATGTCATTATGCATGTGTTTCCTGGAAGAATTACCCATCATTCTAGTAAAACCTTTAATAGTCTAGATAGTCGAGCACATAAAAATGTTTTCTTGAAACCTAGCATATTTCTCATCCTCCATTTCATCCAAATAGAGTAAGTAATAATTGTCAACCTAACAAGATTAACTAAGGGACTCCTTGCAAGCATTAGAAATCAATGATATCATTAATAGAAAGATTAGAGAACTCTGGAAAAACCTGTTTGATATAATTCCAAATCTGGGAGGTGACAGAGCAATTAAAGAAAAGATGAAAAAAATATTTTTCTTGTTTCCTACACAAAGAGCACATAAAACACAAAGAAAGACCTCTAATTTGAATATCTTTGTCTATAGGTAAACTTTGACAATCCAGAGTCATGTCACGATTTTGCATAGCTTGTTGTTATTGAACAAGAAGCATATCCATCTCAGCAGGGTGAGCTACCTGAATTTGATGTTGTAAAGAAAGAAGGATATTTTATTTATCAATCACAGCTTCATGGACATTCCCAAAAACATTCTTGTTCCAGTCCTTAAGAGATAAATTTAGCCTCTTGAGCTTTTGTTGCAGGATGAACATAAGACAATCAACCACATTTTCATCCCAAGATTGTTGTATAACTTGTCTGCAACTGGGATGTTGTAACCACATTTTAAAGAATTTAAAAGTATAGGGTTTTTTAGATGTTAAAGAAGAAGCAAACTTAACAAGAAGAGGATGATGATCAAAACAATTACAAACCAAAATTTTATACCTGTAATTGTACCAAGTATCTAAACAAGGGAAATTGCAAAAAACTTTATCAAGCTTCCTCTCAATCCTTTGATTACCCAGCCTCCCATTAGACCATGTAAAGGAAGCGCCTAAAGAAGGAATAGACAAGAGCTCGTTCAAATTAATCCAATCATGAAATTCAGCACAAGATAAATTATTAGGCAAAGAAACTCCTCTAGCTTCGGCGACAAAGAAGAAAGGATTAAAGTCTCCAAGAACACACCATGGTCCTTGAAGATTATTTAAATCAGACCAAAGAATCCTTCTAGCAAAGTAAAAAATTGCCCTATAAACACCTGCCACATTCAAAACTTTCCACTATATAG
>Ga0099824_1003431_pt1 | contig 23196 bp, 9 predicted proteins | sample SiratrowhiteBW_FD_76837 | JGI IMG/M metagenome (GOLD analysis project Ga0099824, IMG submission 76837) | Root nodule microbial communities of legume samples collected from California, USA - Siratro white BW | ecosystem: Host-associated > Plants > Roots > Nodule | place: USA: California... | reverse complement strand
TATATATATATATATTTATATATTTTAGTTGTATTAGAAAGAAATTAAGTCAATAATATTATAAATATTTAGAATATACACTTTGTATTACTTTAATTTTTAAATTTATTTATTATTTATTATTTTTATTAGTTTTATTTGGATTTCTTTTCATTTAATTGACCCGACTGATTCAATGTTTTTAAAAGGAGATGTGATCATCATTTTTCTGTCAGTAGGTCCTGATTAGTTGAAAGTTTTAAGAAGGAGATGTGGTCATCATTTTTCTGTTTGTGTAACCTGACTAGTTGAAAGTTTTAAAAAGAAGATGTAGTCACCATTTTTATATCTCTATGGTATGAGTAGTTGAAAGTTTTAAGGAGATGTAGTAAATATTTGTTATCACAAAGTCACTTTTTATGAGTTTTCAGTATTTAACTCAATTTATGAATAAAAACACTGTATTTTAATACTTTAAATTTAATAATTTATTAACTAAAATATTTATTAAATAATATTTTCATATTTTATTTTAATAATTTTGTCTTATCTCTTTCTATTTTATTTTTTATCATATCATTTATTTCAATTTTATATATTTTAGTTGTATTAGAAACAAATTAAGTCAATAATATTAAAAATATTTAGAATATACACTTTTTAGTATTTTAATTTTTAACTTTTATTATTTTTATTTGGATTTCTCTTCATTTAGTTGATCTGACTGGTTGAATGTTTTGAGGAGTTGAATGTTTTGAGGAGATGTGATCACCATTTTTGTGTCTGTGTGTCCTGATTACTAGTTGAAAGTTTTAAGAGGGAGATGTGGTTACCATTTTTTTGTTTGTGTATCCCGACTAATTCAAAGTTTTAAGAAGAAGATGTAGTCACCATTTTTATATCTCTATAGTCTGAGTAGTTGAAAGTTTTAAGGAGATGTGATAACTATTTTTCTGTCTGTGTATCCTGACTAGTTGAAAGTTTTAAGGAGATGTAGTTATCATTTTTCTGTCTGTATGTCCTGACTAGTTGAAAGTTTTAAGGAGATATAATTACTATTTTTTCTGTGTGTGTTTCCTCACTAATTAGAAGTTTTAGAAAAGAAATTTGGTCACTGTGTATCATCCTTAACTCTAGTAATCTTAAAAATAAAAAATCATAGAATGCAGTAGTTATTAATATTTTGTGTTTGTGTGTCAATGCCAAATTCAATGCACTCTTTCATATTTTCCTTTCTTTCCTTTCATGGTAACTTAGATTTCATTTCTCATCCCTACTCTTTCCTCCCAACCTTTTTCTGTTTCATTCTCAAATTATGGGGTTAACTTTTCTCTCTCAATCAACTTTTCTTTTGCATTGATTCATCACTAATTCAATTCCATCTAATTTTAATATTAATATCTTTTTTTTCAATTCATTAACTTAGTCAATCAACTTTTAGTGTTAATTATCTCAATCAACTTTTTATTATTTTAATTTCTAATTTTCTTTATCTTTTGTTGTTTTAAATTTTAACCATTTTATTAGCTTTTGTCATAATTTGTCTACTTTTATTGACTTGAACATTATAAGACATGGTCACCATTTTTCTTTCTATGTATTATCTTCTCCAACTTTAAGAGTTTTAAATGTTATAAGATTATATGGCCATTATCATTATTCTCTCATCATGTGTTATTTCTAACTTTAATAGTTACCAATATTATAGGATGTGGTGGTAAAAACATTTCATATTGTATTTTTTTTTATTTTGTACAGTGTTATTGTGATAAATAACTACCTGTATGAAATCAATTTAATTGAGTAATAATATGATATATTTTTTTAAGTTTATTAAAGACATACATATGTTTTTGCACAACATTTCTTTTAATCTTCCAATTAAACATTTTTATTTGTCATTTTTTAATATTTGTATTTGCAAAATACTATGGTTAGTGTAATAATCTTAATGCAAACCAAAATTCTTTTATTAGAATCAAATTTGTTGCGCTAACTTGTGACATACTTTTTTATTGTGTCAATTAACGCATGATGTTATTAGAAAATAAAGTATAATTGTTGTCATTAAAGGTTGAATAAAAGTTCTAATTCTTAGTATCTTTTTTATAAACCCTAAAGTCGAATTACATTGTTACAAAAACTTGAGTTCTCAAAAAATATTATAAGAGTATATTTAACATAATCATAACTTTTGTAAGTAATAACATCCAAAATAATATTTTATTAGTCATTTAAAGCAAATAGATAAACATTTAATTAAAACATCTATAAGGTAATAAAATTGTTTTCATAATTAAAAATAGTTAAATTTGTCAAAAAAATTACGAGTTATGATTATGAATTATTTCTTTGTGTTTTTCCATAAAATAATAATCAAAATCTATGGTTTTCCTATTACAAAATTTAAATTAAAAATTTCATAATTTATACAATTTTTTATCACAAAGTTTTTAACTCAATTTATGAATAAAAAGAACCCTATTTTAATAGTGTTTAAATATAGCAATTCACTAACTAAAAGATTTATTAAATAATATTTTCATATTTTATTTCAGTACTATTTTCTTACCTTTTGTAATATCAATTATTTTATTTTACACTTTATATATATTTTTAAATTGTGCGAAAGAAATTAATTATTTTAGTTTCTAATCTTTTTTATTTTTTCGGTGTTTTGAATTTTAAATTTTACATTTTATTAACTTTTGCCATACTTCTTTCTATTTTTCTGAACTAAGTAATTGAAAGTCTTTAACATCAATAGATTTAAGCACCATTACTTTTTCTCTGTCTCATTTCTAACTCCAAGAACCTTTAATGTCATAGCATATGGTGGTCACCATTATTTTCTCCAGCTTTAACAGTAATCAATATCAGAATATCTGATGGTCACCATTATTTTTCTTATTGTATATCTTGACTAGTTAAAAGTTTTAAGAAAGAAATTTAGTTACTATTTTTCTGTGTATTTTTTCCCTAGTTGAAAGTTTTAAGAAAGAGATAGATGTGATTATCACTTTTTTCTCTTAGTCATAACCAGTTAACATTTTTAAAAAGAAGGTATAGGTACCATTTTTCTGTCTGTGTATCCTGATTACTTGAAAGTTTTAAGAAGAAAATGTAATCACAATTTTTTTGTGTATGTGTCTTGACTAGTTGAAAGTTTTAAGGAGATGTGGTCACCATTTTTTTTTTTTTATGTCCTGACTAGTTGAAAGTTTTAAGGAGATGTGGTCACCATTTTTCTGTCTGTAAGCTCTTACTAGTTGAAAGTTTTAAGAAAGAGATGTGGTCACCATTTTTCTGTTTGTGTATCCTAATTACTTGAAAGTTTTAAGAAGATGTGGTCACAATTTTTCTGTGTATGTGTCCTGACTAGTTGAAAGTTTTAAAAAAGAGATGTGGTCACCATTTTTCTCTGTGTGTGTCCTGAGTAGTTGAAAGTTTTAAGGAGATGTGGTCACCATTTTTCTGTGTGTGTGTCCAGACTAGTTGAAAGTTTTGTGGAGATGTGGTCACCATTTTTCTGTGTGTGTCCTTACTAGTTGAAAGTTTTAAGAAAGAGATGTGGTCACCATTTTTCTGTTTGTGTATCCTGACTACTTGAAAGTTTTAAGAAGGAAATGTGGTCACAATTTTCTTGTATATGTATCCTGACTAGTTGAAAGTTTTAAGGAGATGTGGTCACCATTTTTCTGTATGTTTGAAAATTAAAATTCTAAAAAGAAGATGTGGTCACCATTTTTTTGGTTGTAGGTCCTTAACTAATTGAAAGTTTTAGAAAGAAAATATGGTTATAATCTTTTCTGATTGTGTGTCATCCTTAACTCTAATAGTCTTAAAAATTATAGGGTACATGGTTATTATTATTTTCTGTATGTGTCATTACCAATTTCAATACACTGTTTCATCTTTTCCTTTCATAATAACTTAGATCTCAAGTCTGATCCCTACTCTTTCCTTCCTACCTTATTTCTATTTCATTCTCAATTTATCAATTCTAGAGTTAAGTTATCTCTCTGAATCAAGTTTTCTCTTAAATTGTCTTATCACTAATTCAATTCCATCTAATTTTAGTATTAATGTTTTTTTTTTCAATTCATTAACTTAGTCTTGAATTTTGCATTGCACAATTCTATTTTTGAAAATTTATTAAGGACTTACATATCTTTCAGACATTTCTTTTAGTCTTCTAACTAGACATTTTTATTTCTTAAAATTTATACTTTTATGAAATATTATTTTTAATACAGTAACTTTATCACAAACCAAAATTCTTTTATAGAGATTTAATTTTTCTTTCTATAGTTTGTCACATACTTTTTCATTGTCTAGTGGAAATGTGGTCAAATAGTAAAGTGTGATGGTTAGCAACAAATGTTAAATAGATTTACTTAAAGTGAATTCTTATTATTGACAACTTTGTTCCAGAGATAAATTAATAACATTAACTATTATTTTTAAATATATTTTTGTTTTTTTTAATCAAATTGCTAGAAAAATATTAAGTTTATACAAGTATTATATGGACATGTTTAACATTATTTTTTTATATATATTATTTTATTAGTCACCTCAATAAAAATTATAAAAATTTAATAAAAATAATTAAAAGTTAAAACTTCAAATATAGAAAAGAAAAGAAAATCTTTTAGTGATATTAAAATAGTAAAATATATGCGCAAAATATCATAGATTATGTTGAATATATGCTGTACCTTGGTTTTCTTAAATTTTTGTTAAAAAATTATTTTTTTAGTGCACAATAAATTTTGTTAAAAAATTATGAATCATGATCATTGAATTATTATTTTTATTTTCTCATAACATAGTAAATAATATTAGAATTAAGATCAGTAGATGGAAATTGCTTAATATAAACTTTAGTGCAAATAAGATTGGTTCTTATTAGAAAGGAAGCATCCACAATGTCCGCCATAAGTAGTTATGTTTTTAGAAAAATGAATAAAAATTGACCATTCCCAAAAATAAAATAAAATAATCCATATATTACCTCTTAATTTTGTATGAAAAATAGTTTTAAAAAGTACTTTTTAACAATAATTTTATAAATTAATTAATTTTATTTAGATTTGAATTTGGAAAGAATGTTTTATATCTTCATTTCCCTCTGTTTTCTTTTATGTTTTTTTTTAACCATGTGGGACTAATTTTAATTAACCAATTTTAGTAGTATTTTTATTATGAGATTAATATGTAGATGTTTATTGACATCAACGGTTTACCCTCTCCTTATTAATGAATATTTGTTTGTCAAATATTTTATTTACTTTTATTTTTAGTCACTATTTATGTTTTTTTATAATTATTTTATAGTTAATAAAATTATTAAGATAATGATTTAATTTTTCTTAACTATTATGATTAAGACCACATAAAATCAAATAATAAACCTTTATTAATTTTTCACATATTAATTGATAGTTCTTTTAGAGTTTATTGAAGTAGTTGTCCCATGTGTAAAAAAAACTTTCATGGAGCAAAGATCAAGATAAATAAAAGTATATTGTCATATTTATCACAACTAAGTTAAAATAGAATTTTGAATGAGTTAAGTCTTAAGTTAAAAAAATAGGGTTACTATTAAATTTTTACCACTGGTAAACTTTGTTATTTTTTATTTAATACATTGAGAAAAAAAAATGTGATAAGGACATTGAGAAAAAATGCACAAAAATACACAATTAATTTTAAAGTTTTTATTCTTTATTAATGATTATATATTAAAAAGTGGTTCTTCAATAATTTGTTATGTTATTAATATTATTAAACTTAACTAACTCAAAAGTTTGAGAGTAAGATGTACAAAATTTAAAACCAAAAAAATTAAAAAAAAATTATTATAAGATCCAAAGAAATAATATCATAATTTAAAAAATGTTTATTGAACTGAAAATAATCAGTTTATTTAATATTTGAACTTAAATATGTTGTTAGTCTTTTAAATTGTGATATTATTTCTTTTAATCTTATAATAAATTTTTTTAATTTTGTTTGATCTTACTTTTTAAATTTTGGAGTTCGTCAAGTTTAAAAAATTTAATAATGTAATAAATTACAGTATATTTAGCATTTATGAAATGAAAATGAGTAGTGATATGTTAAAAATATATTATTAAAGACTTAAATACTTTGTGGTTTTAATTCTTTAATTGAACATATTTACTTGTCATTTTTCAATATCTTTATTTGTTTGTGAAATGTTATTTTTGGTATAAATATTTTAATAGAAATTATAATTCTTTTAATAAAATCTTTTTGTGTTAACTATGATATATATTTTTTTATTGTGTTAATTAACATCGTCATGGATGTCATTAGAAAATGTGTTGGGAAAATTTTAGAAGGAAAATCTTGGAGAGACAAATAAGAAATTAACCAAACTATATAAGAGAATGATACTATTTTCAACCAAAAATATTAAGACATTGAGTTTGCGAATCTTTTTTCTATCCAATGTGAGACTTAGACTTACACTTAAATACCTAATAGAATGAGATATCATTGTTATTTATAAATATTCATTCCATTTAAATTACTTATAATAAGTAGTAGTTGTTGTGCAACTTTATACCAAAAGGTAAACAAATAATATCACTAGATTTTTAGTTATCCTTTTTATTCTTGAAATTACATTGTAACAAAATGGTGGATTTTCATAAATATTTTAAGATCATGTTTAATATAATCATCATTTTGTAAGTAACATTTAAAATAATATTTCATTAATTATTTAAAAAATAGATTAACGTTTAATAAAATAACTAAAAAATAATAAATTTATTTTCATAATAAAAATAGTTAAATATATGCTTTGAAAATGTCATTAATTATGTGTCCAACATAGTTGTAGCTTCTTTTGAATTTTATTGAAAAAAAAATATCTCAGTCATGATTATGAATTTTTTTTGTGTTTGTTCATAACATAACAAATAAAAATTATTAGTCCTCTAATTAAACATTCTCATTTATCATTTCTCAATATAAATTATTTATATAAGTGAAATGTTATATTTAGTATAATAATCTTAATACAAACAATTTTTTTTATACAAAAAAATCTTTTGATTAGAATAAAATATTGCTATTATAACTTATGGTAATTATATCAATTATGGGAGATGTAGCTAGAAAGTAGAATATCATTATTATCAATAAATATCAAATTAACCTTCTTTAACAATCTTATAATGAATTATGTTTATTGGACAAAATATGGAATCTTAATTATTTTTTTATTTTAAAAATATCAAATTATTAGAAATATTTTAAAAGCATCTTTAACATAATCATGGTTTTTACACATAACATCTAAAATACTGATTTATTAGTAAGAAAATAGATAACAATTTAATAAATAATTTTATTAGTCATTAAAAATGAATAAACATTTAATAAAAATAATTAAAAGTAACAAACTTTTTTTTTTCTAATCAAAATACTTAAAATACCATGAATTATGCCAGTGCTAGATTCATATCTTTTAAATTTTGTTAAAAGAATAAGAATTATGATTATGAATTATTGTTTTTCTTTGTTGATAACATCATAAATGATATTAGAATTAAAATTAGATAGAAATTGCTCAACATAGAATTTAGAAGTTCCTTTATATTTGTGAATCGGATTGGTTCCCATCGGAGAGGAAGCATCTGCCATGCCAACCACGAGTCGTTATTTTTTGGGAAAATGAATCAAAATTGACCATTCGACAAAACAATTATCCATATGTTTCCTTCTAGTTTCTTATGAAAAATAATCTTGAAGATATTTGTAATTATAATTTAAAAAATCTAAAAGTTTTAGATATTTTTTAATTGGTTATAAATTAATTAATTTTATTTATATTTGAACTCAGGAGAAATGTCTATATTTTCATTCCATTTTGTTTAGTAGTATTTTGTTTTATATGAGATTAACATTTAAGTGTTTATTGACATCAATGCCGGAATATTTGTTATTAAATATTTTTTACGTTTATTTTTGAATCATTATTTATGTTTTTTATAATTATTTTTTTGGCTAATAAAACTAAGAAAATTATTTACACTTTATCAAATTCATAATTAAGACAATAATTTAATTTTTCTTAATTATTATGATTAAGACCAGTCAAATAAATTCAAATTTATTTTATAACTAATTTTTTTTTTAAACAATAACTAGTTTAATTTTAAAAGACCAAATTATTGTCCTAGTTGTTAAGAACATACATAGTCCTATGTTATTAAATAATAAATTATCAAAACTGGTAAAATTATTTATTTGATATAATTATTTTTAGATTTGTATTTATGATAATTTTTTAATTAAGGGTAGCGTAAAATTTTTATAGATATAATATAGGCATGTTTATGTTGATATTTTAAAAGTTTAAATTGATTGAGCTTAGCAATTAACAGAATAATTTGTGTAAATAATTGACAATAAAAAATGATAGTAACACATTATTTCCTAATTTTTATAATACTTCCTACTAGTAACTGAAATTCATTATAATTACATAATTTTGTATAACTCAATTATTATTACACCACATAATTTTGTGAAACTCTTTTTTAGGAGTTTCATTCAGCTTTATAATTTTTTTAAAATTATAATTAATAAAAATTTGTGTCATACTAATTTTTCAAAAACAAAGTTACTAAAAATATTTTATATTGTTAATGCATTTAGTTAAAAAATATAAAATAAGTTTAATTATGCATTAATGTAAAATAAGTTTAATTATATATTTTGACATTCAACTATTATTATTTTGTAAATTTAACATCAATTCTTTTATATTATACTATAATAATATTTATGTTTTTTATCGACATATTATATTAACTATAAAGAATGATTTGAAAACAAAAATGAAACAACAGTTTTTTTTATTCAAAGAAACAAAACAAAATGTTGCTGTTTTCTATTTTTTTTTACTTGTTAACATATTGATAAAATGTGTGAGGAAGATGTTGGATAAAGTAATGACAATTATAAATATATATATATATATATAATATTATTACAAGAAAATGAAAATTTACTGAGAAAAAAAATATTTTAATTAATTATATTATTTAATCTTCTCCCAAATGAATCCCAAATAGAATGGGTACAAAAGGAAGAGAACCACATTGCATTGCCATTTGCTACAGAGCATAGAAAACCCTCTCTCTCTCTCTCTCTCTCTCTGTCTCTCTCTCTCACTCCTCCAACCATTCTGAATGTGAGCAAGGTAATTCAACTCTTCATCTTCCCTTCTCCTCTTTCTTTCCCACAAAAACAAACTAAAATTGCAAGCATTTATTTTTCAAATTATTTTTTCTGAGAAAAATTCAGGCCAAACAAACCTGTTTTCTGTCGGATTCGAAGGTTGTTGCTGCGATTCTGGATGTAGTTCCGTTTAAGAATTTGTTGCTCAAGGCCGTGTTTGGTGACCCGTAATGTGTTTTGTTTCTTCTGTTTGGTTTTTTGTGCAGTTGTTGTTGAAGGGTATAGTGAAGAGTGGTGTGTTCTGTTCTTCTTGAAAGTGCAAAATGAATGATGGTAGACAACTGGGGTTGCATTATGTAGACGCAGGGTTTCCTTATGCTGTGAATGAAAACTTCGTGGATTTTTTCCAAGGATTCACTCATGTGCCTGTCAATTATGCCTTTGCTGGCTCAATGCCTGATCAGGTTTTTCTTTCTCCTTGCTTTTTTGTATGGTTTAAATTTTGGGTAAAATATCACATACTTTCTGTGGGTGAACTTTGTGGTTTCTTCACGATCTTTGACATTGTAGGAATTTGTGGTTAAATGTGGCTCCAATTGGTCGCAATACAGTCAGAGTCCCCCAAAACTTGACCTTGTGGCTGGAATTGTGGTCACTGACTGTTTTTTTAAGCCATGCATTGTGTTAAACTCTTGGGATTAAGAATGTAATAAGTTTTTATAGGGACCAAAATCGAATTTCAAGGTATTTTGGAGGACCATAAACATGTGATACCCTTTATTCTTATTTTTGTGTTGTTTCAGTGTTGGTGGCAATGATTTAGAATATTGCTATGCATCGATTGCAAATGTGGGTTGTTTTGAGTGTTTATTGAGTTTTATTCTAAATTGAATTTTACTTACTGGAAAACATGGGAGTAAAAGCAGAAATTTCAGTTGTTTTTCTGTTATCATTACTGCTGCTACTTACAGTTAGGTACTTAATAGAATTCACTATGTTTGACATGAAGTCATGGAAATTTTATCTATTTTTTAAATAATGGGAGTTGGATGGTCAATGATAGGTACTTTTCTTCTTGTTGAATTGCAAAGAGGATAGGTAATGCTGCATTATCAAGTACCTGTGTCATGTACATGTGTGTCTCCCTTTTGACCCATTTAAATACTAAATTTTGAGGTGTTGTCATCTGTGAATGTTTTGAACTTGAGCCGAAAATATTCCTTTTTTTTTTGTTTTATTAACTCATAGTTTACTAAGATTCTGTTTTGGTTTGTAACCTTGACTTATTTAATCTTATATTCTGTCCAGGAAAGTGTCTACTGGTCAATGAACATGAATCCTTATAAGTTTGGATTGTCTGGCCCTGGTAGTACATCTTACTATAGTTCTTATGAGGTAAATGGTCATTTGCCGAGAATGGAGATTGAGAGGGCTGAGTGGGAATACCCTTCGACAATTACTGCTGTGGAACCGGCTACAACAGATTCTCCGCCTAGAAGAGATGGAGTCACCAGCATGCAGACCATCCCTGAAGAATGTTAGTTAAAATTTTATTTTCTTTTACTGTAAGCAAGGGCCTGTGGCCAAGTTGTTGGTTTCTGCAAATTGGTTGTTGTGTTTTATCACTTTTAGGTTCCATGCTATCTGGAGGGGAGGGGGGTTGCAGAGGATGGTGGGGTTGTCGGGTTGGATGAAACTCATTATTGGAATTACTGTTTTAAATTGCAACTATTCAGAAAAAAAAACCTTGAAAATTTTATGGTAGCATCTTTGTTATTTGGATTTCTTTTGCAAACAGTTTTAATCATGCTAACCTTTTGAGTGAAGCTTCTTATTTTTTCTCCTCTCTTCTGAGTTAAATCGAAACTATTTTTTATTATTTAGGAAATCTATGTGAATCATAGAATGGTATATTAACTCTTAGATTTCTTTTGCAGGTAGTCCAAATCATCTTGAGTCCAATAGTAGTAGCCAGGTAGGAAGCTTTCTTATTAACCCAGCCACAATTTTAGACCTTACCTATTTGAATTTTGGTTTAATATTCAATCATTTGTCCTGGTAGGAACACTGGGTCCCCTATGCTTGAAATTTGGGAGACATTATTTCAATGATAGTTTGGTGTACATGGCACACTTTAATGATAAATTGTAATCTAGCTACTGCACACTTTTTTTGGATACTTTAACACTTTTATCAGTTAATGTTGATCAAAGTGAATATTACTCAATTTAACTTGGGCCCCTTGGCAAAAATAGTCCATGATTTCAGTTTTTGCAATTAGTTTATTTAAACTTTCAACATGTGACAGATAATCTCTGTAGTTTTAACTTTGGCAAATAGTATGCCTATACTTTCAATGTGTGACAAACAACAATAACCTTATTTCAGTAGGATGGATTACACTATGTCATTGGGCTCTCAATGTGACAGACAACCCCTCTAATTTTTATTTTAGCAAATAGTTTGCCTAAACTTTAACTTTGTGGCTAGTAATCCTTGTGGGTTTAATTTTGGGAATTAAGAAGGGCTTATTTATCATAAAGTTGAAAGCTTTATGGGGTCATTGACCAACCAAAGTTGTCAACACTGCTATTTGCACAACAGTCACAGTTAAACAGGGTGATTTGCAATTTAACCATAAATTTTTACCACACTTATGTTTGTTAAACTATGTCTTTTCAGCTTATTAGGCTAGGTTTTCGGGAATGTCAGAGTTATATCTTTATAATGCAATTGCTAGCCATTCTGTTATATCTGATACAAAACTGAGGCCAACAGTGGCAAATATGGCAGAACAGAATATGGAAATGAGATCCATATTATTAGAATGCTGAAAATTACAGTAGCACCAGCACATTACTGCCCTAGAACATAGCTCCTGCAAGAACTAGACCTCTCCATAACAAACTAAATGATTCCAAGATACACCAAATCTCCTGCCCATCAGCTAATTGCCAACCTTTTCCCAAGTCAGTAACTAAATCTCCCTTCCCCTTTTTTCTCTCTCTGCCAGTTCCCTACGCACCCATTTTCCTTCATCTAAATTTCCATACCCTAGGCCAATGAGACAAGATGAACATTTCTGCCCATTGTGTCCATGATTTCTTTTGGCTCCTAACATCATTTACTAAACAGGCAAAACGATATTTTTGTAGATTTTTCCAAACAGAATAGAATCTCATGCTTAATGCAAAGCAATGCTTGAATTTGCTTCAGATGTCGTATCATGTGCATATCCAATGCCGTGGTACTTTGGGTACTTATGTGATACTTATGTACAGATGATACTCAAGGAGGGAATGATGTTGGGATAATTGTGACTCATTATTTGGTACCTCATGCTGGAGCTCATTATTTGTGTCAGAATTCAATCCATAAAGATGTTACATGAATCCTCTAAATTGATTTCATGTGCTACCTTGCATAATTGTTTTCTCATAAACTTGATCAGACTTGGAGGTATATTTTTTAAAAGAAGACTTGAAAAAACTTGAGTCGAGATCTCTCTGCATTTCAATTGCGTAATGTCCAAAAGTAGTTAACCCTTCTGTATTTTGTTTCCAACTTGTAACTTGATAATCAGAAGCAGCATAAACATTTATCCTCTGAAGCCTATAATCCTTGGTGTTGCATTGGTGCAGGTCATATGGCAAGATAACATCGATCCTGATAATATGACTTATGAGGTGTGACACACTAAATGTTTTACGTGTAAATGCTGATGTATTCATGTAGTTTCTTACTTTTAGAATATTGTTTTACTTCTTTTAAATCATTGATTATTATATTAGTTATGTTTACTAAACATCATATTCGATTAATTCATGCTGGGTGAATTTAAAAATTTTAAGAGATTAACTAATCAGACGGATAAGCATCCAAAGTAAACATATTTTCTACATTCTCTGATTTGCTTAGAGGTTAGGGATTTTCTTGCAGGTTTTTTGCATTTGAAAATTTTAAATGTTCAATATTATTTCTATATGAGCCAACTCTCTCAAAAGTTCAAGTTGTTTGGTGTAGACCCGTGAATATAATTACGTTCCAGTCCACTACACAAGCCATTCAGACACAGATCTCCTAGACACTTGGTCATAATAGGAGCCCTTGATAGTACCATGTCAAGAACCAACTCAAAAGATTAAGTTGTTAGGTGAAAGCACATGAATAAAAAAATAGGTCCAAAGAACGTCAATTAAACAGAAATGGTGCTTTTATATATTATCAATTTTTATTTGAATAATTATTAAGATAAAAAGGTGTGTTGCCAGAAAGATTTTGGACTTGTGCATTATAGAAAGGATCCACTTTGTATATGTCTGATAAATTTTGATGATTGAAGTTAGGCATGGTGGTTTAACTTGGTGCTAATTTGTATTTCAATATTTTGAGCTTTCAATTTTATTGGTATGTTGAATCGAATTTGAATTAGAGATCATATGAATCAATAGCCAATGACATTCTGTGAGTGACAGGAACTACTGGACTTGGGAGAGGCAGTTGGGACTCAGAGCCGAGGTCTTTCACAAGAACTTATTGATATGCTTCCAACCTCGAAGTACAAATTTGGTAGCTTATTCAAAAGAAAAAATTCTGGGAAAAGGTAAACTCCTGGTTCTCAATCATTTTTACATAATAGATGAAAATATGGATGATAAAAAATTGAATGAGCGTCAAACACTTTATTATATTGTTGAGGAAAATGAGGTGAATGGATGTGGTAGAGGGATGAAAATTACATTGTTTAATCATAATCTTTAATCTTACCAAAGTCAATCTATTAAAAAATATATAGGACAAAATATATGCTTCACGTCTGTAGCTTTTATAAATTTTAGATTTATTAATTTTGTAATTTCCCTCATTACCCTCCAAGTCAACAACCAGGGACTAGAGAAGAAAATTCAATTGACCTTGCCCATTTTCGATTCTTGATTCATTTCCTTCCTTCCCCTATACCATTGGAAATATAATGATAGATTATTTCTTGCACTGTGGTTGACTGTACACAATGTTTCGATAGTCTTAATTACAACAACTAGAGTTCCCTACTTTTAATCCGATTCCCAGAGAATTTGATCCATTATTCTCTAGTTTTATATGTAGGACTACATTGATCATAGAAGTTTGATGTTATTTTATTATTATTTCCCTTTTCTGGTTCTTAGGACTTCTACCTGCCATACTGCCATATTTAAGATAGACAAATAATATCTGTAAAACAAATTACTTAACAAATTTTACAACTGAGAAAAAGTTTGAAATGTAATCAATGATGTGATGAAGAGAGATTGACACAGAACTTCGTGTAAAATTGTTGGATGTGTATGTCCATTTCTTTATGATATGTATCTCACCTTTTCCTGGTTTTAGTCTCCAGCTTGATTTTCTACTTTCAGGATATACTCACAATGAATTTGCTTTCAAAACAGGTGTGTAATTTGTCAGATGAGTTACAGAAGAGGTGACCAGCAAATGAAATTGCCTTGCAGCCATGTGTATCATAGTGAATGCATCACCAAGTGGCTCAGCATTAACAAGGTACACACATTTTTAAATGCATTGTTATTCTCGAGTTCACTTGAATCCCATGTCTTTACCACACATTTTTAATTACATTGTTCTTCTCAAGTTGACTTGAATCAATGTCTTTACCATTTGTTGTTCCCATTTGCCTTTTTTTCAGAAATGTCCTGTTTGCAACACTGAGGTTTTTGGCGAGGAATCAACGCATTAGCATCAAGATGGCAAAAGGAATCCTTTTTGTCCATTAATTTTTGCTTCTCATCCAACTCTCTCTGTCTCTCTTTCAAGTTTTCATTTCTTACACGTAGGTAGGTGTAATATGAAGAACTATGTCAGCTCTCAATATATGTTTTGTTTACTAGAACAACCTAATGGAGACTCATCTTCTTGTGTTTAATGTGTGATTTTGTGTGTATTCATGCAATATATTCTCTTTGAAGCTTATTGTCCCTTTCTTTGGTATCTGGGATTGAAAAATCTGCTTCCTAGTCATTGATCAAGATGTGTTCGGATTTGGGAATAAGAGCATGCTTAATGGTTTTGAAAAATGAAATAGTTGTGTGGAATAAGTGGAGATTTTAATCTTTAGAAACTTCAAAATTCAATTGTGGAAGAATCAACGTTGATGGATGTTGCTTTTCTGAAGGAGGAATTGATTTTCAACTACTACTACTGTTCTGAGTCTCATTCCTTCAAGGATAATGCCATTATGAGTACTAATTATAAGAGAATTATCTAACATGATTATAAATTCTTTTCAATGACTACTAATAAGAGAAAATAAAAGTAAAAAAGATCAAAATTTTGTTTTCTGGTTACAATTATATGATTTTATAAAAATTTTAAACTGTATTGATTGATTTAGTTTACGTAAGTTTTGTAATATTTTACAGTTGCATAACTTGAATTGTTAAATAATATTGAATGCTACACTTTAAAATTTATATTTTATTTTTTTAACCATTGCTTTGGGAATTATATTTTTATTATATGATATCCAAATGCAAATAAACAACAATCTTAAAAACATTTTTCAAACACATTTTTCACTATCAACCATTTAAACCAAATACAGCATAAAAACATTACTGTATAGGATGGTACAATATATACTAATGAAAATAAAATATCCCTACACGTACTTGGGTATAAGGATCCATGCATCTCCTATGAAAAATCATATTATTTTCCTTACGTGTTAAATGAAAAGAAAAAATATTTTACGGCTTTAAATTAAATTTATTGTTATAATTTAGTATTTTATTTATCAAATATTAGGATTATTACTCACATTTTTCAAATGTAATCCATTAGGATCGATTTAAGATGATAGAAATATAAATAGTTTGCAAGTGAAATTCTATTCTCCATGTACTATTCCAAAAAACAAAATAAAAGAAAATCTTAATGAGAGGAATTTAATAATTGTACATGGTACTTGGCTATCTTTATCTGTGGAACCCCATGTGTCATTCTCTCACCATTGATGATAAAAGAATTGATAATAAACACACACACAAAATGTCACATTGCAATTAATGTCCCTGCTCCCCTTATAAATGCATTTAGAGATTGTGTTGAAGATAAATGCTCACTGACTAATACATTAATTTATACCATGCTGAATTTTGTCACATAAATGCAAAAATGGAAATAGGGTCAGTGAGATGGTGACTTCATCAAGATAGTAAAAACCAAAACCTAAATAACCAAATATTTAAGTAGTAATGCTGATAGCATTTGGTGGTTATTCACATGAACAGTAGTTGCATTAGGTGGAGAGAACATAGAAGCTTGTTTCATCCATTAAACCTAATCAATGTATTCTATATTCTCACAAAAGTATTTTCTTTTCTTTATTATTCTGAGAATCAAGTGAAGTAAACAATATTGATTAGGCATATTTTGGCACTTTAGAAAATGCTATTTTATATAATTGTTTATCACTTTGGAATATTATGAACTTTAGAATACTGTATTTTTTATATAGATATTTTGATAGAAGTATTTTTTATATTTTTTTTACTTAAACCAAACAACTCATGAATATTATTGGTTAATTATTATTGGTGTTAGTTACCATTGTTTACAATCTCATACTATATTTTATGTTATCTTTTAGACGGTTAAATATATTTTTTTTAAAGAAGTATGAAATTAAAAACTTTAAAGAAATAGAAATTAAGTCTAACTCAATTTCGTAAAACTGATTTATAAAATGAGGTTTTAAGGAGACGTGGTCACCATTTTTCTGTCTGTGTATCCTTACTAGTTAAAAGTTTTAAGAGGAAAATGTGGTCACCATTTTTCTGTTTGTGTATCCTGATTACTTGAAAGTTTTAAGAAGATGCGATCACAATTTTCCTGTGTACGTGTCATGACTAGTTGAAAGTTTTAAAAAGAAAATGTGGTTCCCATTTTTCTGTGTGTGTCCCCTGACTAGTTAAAAGTTTTGAGGAGATGTGGTCATCATTTTTCTATGTGTGTGCCCTGACTAGTGAAAGTTTTGAGGAGATGTGGTCACCATTTTTCTATGTTTGTCCTTACTAGTTGAAAGTTTTAAGAATGAGATGTGGTCACCATTTTTCTATCTGTGTATCCTGATTACTTGAAAGTTTTAAAAGGAAATGTAGTCACAATTTTCCTGTATATGTGTTCTGACTAGTTAAAAGTTTTAAAAAAAAGATGTGATCACCATTTTTTTTGTGTATTATTGGTTAATTATTATTAGTTAGTTACCATTGTTTACCATCTCATACTATATTTTATGTTATCTTTTAAACGGTTAAATATATATTTTTTTAAAAAAGAAATATGAGATTAAAAACTCTAAAGAAATAGAATTTAAGTTTAATTCAATTTTGTAAAACTGGTTTATAAAATGAAGTTCACACTTATTTATAAATTATTAAAAAAAATTATCTCTAATCGAAGTAGAACGTGGGATTTTCAACAAAAACGTTAGTTTGTTAACAAATATAAATATTATAACATTTGAAAAAATTATTATTCAGATACATTATTACATGCTAATTTTACATGGTTTTGGAAGGGATTCACAATTTTTTTACTCTTTGTTTACTAAAAAAATATTGTGAATTTGTGAAAGAATTTAGTAAGAGAATAATTTATTCAATTTTATTTTTTTTGTCATGGAGTACAACGGATATATGTTATTTCGTGTTATTTTATTACAAATTAGCGAGTGATTTCTTATTTTCTCTCTAAATAATTATCATCTGATTATGGAAATAGAATGTTTCATGAATTCCTCGCAAAAAAGTGAATTTATATTTAGTCATCAAAATTTCATCACAAATTAGCAACTACAATATTTTCTTGTAATTTCGTCATAAATTAGGTCAAATATTATTTCACTAATCTCTCGTTAATCCTCATAATTATACAATTTATTTTAATATACTTTTATCATATATTATATGTTTTTCTAAGCTTGATTTGTGTAGTAGGTAGACTAAATAAAATTATTTTCGATAGTTAGACATTTGGGTTTGGGCTTGTAGAACACTCAAATAAAGTCGTTTCTTTTTGTACCCCTATATTTTCATGTGTATACGCATGGAATGGAATGGTTAAAAGACCAAATTATTCTCTTGTCATTGTTATCTTTTATTGTCGTCATCACCTCTTGCGGTCATCATTGTGTCGCTCTGTATTGTAAATGGATTTAAGGAAAAAAAAAATGTTTAGATTATATAATTTAAAAAATATTTTTAAATTGTGTAATTTAAAAGTTATTTTAATCATATAATTTAAAAGTCTTTTTATGAAAAAATAATTTTTTTATTGTATAATTTTAAATTTTTTTATGTAAAACATGACTTTCAAATTATACCGTTTGAAAGTTATATTTTCAATTATTTTATTTATAACTTAAAGGTGAAAAAAAAAAAAAAACTCCACAAATAATTATAAGCTTGCATTATATACTTTAATTTTTTAGCCTATTTAAATTTCAGGTTTTTCGGCTCTACCCATTTAACTTTGCATATTTAGTTTCGTTTTTTCTAATTATTAAAAAAGTCATATAAATCAAATATAAAAAATCAAATACGCTATAATTAGATTTAATTTTAGTTTAATATAAAGTTTAAAAAATCAAATTTTAGTTTAATATTTGATTAAAAAATAAAATATCAATTTCACCTTTTAGTGTTTTCAAATCTATAATATGTTTAATTGGGAACAACGCGAAATGAATATGAGAAAGAAGAGGAAACTCGTTTATTTTGGAATGTATAAAGGTTAAAAATAAATAAAAGATAATGTGTTCATATACAATGTTAAAAAAATTAAACGATAATTTTTAAGCTCCTCAAAATCCAAAAGTTACAAAGATAAATAAGACTTTTGATTAAACAAAAATATAAAATATATTCCTTTATTATTTATAATGACTATCAAATAAAAGATATTTCTTAATACATTAAAGAATGTGTGCACAATATTTTACTATGTGATAGCAATGTTGGTAGAATTTTGCTATTTTTTAAAAATTTATGTTGTAGAAGATTAAATGTTTAGATGATAAAGTATAATATCGAATTGTACTTGTTCTTTGTCTTTTGAAAATTGTTTTTGCTCCTATCATTCTTCTATATGATGGTACATTTAACTTTTCATTTCATAGATGAAGTAAAATTAGGAGAACTATAGTATATTATCATTCAATTAAGAGGTAAATGTATTTTGTTATGCTTAACTCACTTCTTTTAAAGAAAATATTGATTAAATTATTATTTTTCTTTGTTATGGTATGTTGGTAGATTTGAAGTACTTTTTATGAAATATAAGTTTTATAAGTGAAATTTATTTAGTTGAAGAGATAAAATATTATTTTATTGTCAGTGAGTGAGTGAAAAATTTGTAGTTGATATTTAGTAAGTGAGTGTAGCAATTTTATTGTCAAGTTATTTTGGATGTGTTCGAGATAAAAGGAAAAAAAAAAGGTGTTTGAAATTTTGTTCTTTTATGATATTATTATATCAGTGTCTGTTTTGAAGTTTTGTAGTTTTATGATAATTTTGTTTTACTTAGACAGGGTATTTTGGATTGAGAACAAAAATTATTTATAAATTAATTATTATCTTAGATACTAAACATTGTGACATTTGTCATTAGAAAACAATAGTTAGAATAATTTTGAAGAAACACATCCATATCACATGCAAATTAGAGTAAAACAAGGAGTAATGTCAGGTTAGTCTCAAATTGCCAAATCTGTGGGTTAATCTGTCGTTTAGTAGTTTACTTGTAAAACCTAAATCCATGTTCTGAGGCTGCAATTTGCAAGATCCAAGAAACTATTTTATTCTTTTTAAAACAATGTCATTGCTGTTCTTGAAAGCCCCTAAATCTTTAAACACAAAGTAATTAACTAATTAGGATTCCAATCATGGAGTTTGAGGAAATGTATTACAAAAGTATTTTAAAATCAACTATAGTTATTTGATCAAGCTCTCACATAGAAGAGGTACCTATATATTCATTATTATTATTTTTATAACGATTACTATTATTATTATTATTATTATTAAAATATTAATAATAAGAATTATATTAATATATTTTTTGCAATAATCTTCGTCTGGATCATTACACATACCAAGAACAACATCAAGGGAATCTAAATTTGTCACAATCTCATATGAAGGACATTCCCTAAAACATTTTTTTTTATTTGTCTTTTTTTCCAAAGAGATAAACCCTAAACTAAACCCACATCTCTCTGGAAAGATAAGGACAATTTTAGTGTGTTTGGTTTGGTAAACTTGATCATCATCTTGTGATAGGTCTAAAAGTGGGAAAGTGATTAGGAGACAAACTTGAAAGAAATTCAATGCAGATATGAAACAAAGCAAATAATTAAAGAATTAAAGAGATATTTCTATTTAGTAAATCTGTCTGTGTGTACACATAAACATCCTCCAAATATCTATAGAAAATAACTTTCATACCCTTTTGTAACTAGAATCAAATTCTTATTTTAATAGCACTTGAAATAAACCTAACTTAAAAATTATATATTTTATAATGATAAAATTAAAGTTATAATTAAAAAACATAAAAATACTATTCTTTGCATAGAAAGTCCATTTCATATGTAAAATAGCAGTAACATCTAAAAACGAAATTGTTTCTTATATTATTCATATTTATTCTCTTTTGCATTACCAAAAGATGAAGACAATTTTATACCTTCCATTCACATGGAAAAAAAGGGTTTCTCCTTCATTTTTTCCTGAGCTCTTTCTCTCATTTCTGTTAAATATATTATTATTAATTATTATTTTATCTATCTTTAAAGATTCCCATATCCAAAAAGTAATAAAGAATAAAAAATAACAAAAAAATTATTGAAACAGTATTGTCCTTCCCTCAAAATATTAAAATATTTAAAATAAATAAATTTTGCCATTTTCCACCGGCATTTAATACGTAGCCAAGTGGCACCACCTTTGTGGCTCAAATCTCGAGTAAAGATCAGGACCACATTAAACAAAGCACATTAAAAAAAAAAATATCATTCATAGAAAATGATAATCCTAACAATTATATTATTTTCATCACAATTTTTTAATGATAAAAGTTTATTATAGAAACAAAATGAGAGAATCTGACACCCACTAAATTTAGTAGAAATATTCAATGGATAATATATTTTGCCTTTAAAAAATGTGTTTCCATGTTTTGATGACCTAATGTGTGGGGAATGTATTTACGTATTCTGTAAATAAATAAATAAAACCAGTTCTGAATCATATGATGAACACAGAAAATTCCAAATTTTTTTCTATGCAAGGTTACAAGGTGTGATCATTCTGAACAGAAATCACATAAAATGGAGAAAAAAAAAAAAACAACTCACAAATTACAACAATAATCCGTGGTAAAGTCAAAAGTGCTGAAGAACAAACTCAAAGCACCTTACAAGATTTATTGCAGATTGGGAATCTATGTTAAACAAAAAAAAACAATCAAGAACCACAAAAAGGGTCCAAGAAAAAGAAAAAAAAAGAAAAATATATCTACAACAAGATTTTCTCTTTCAGTTCATGAAATCCGAGAAATCTACCTGATGTTGTTGTTGCAGAGCATGAAATCCAACATCCTTGACCAAGCTAGTCGTAGGCGAGGATAAACCCTGTTCCTGTAACTTCTTGATTCTCTGAGAACAAATTCCATTGTTTCCACAAACAGATTCAAGCTTCTGATTGGTGGCACATAAAGGGTCAGAGGAACTGTGGAGAAAGCCACTGTGAAGAACAGCTGCAACATTTCTTCTTCTTTTTCTAATTTTTTCTATGACCCACTTTTCGGAAGGGTTTAAAGGTGGATGCTTTGGATTCAGGAGGAAAAAGGGTATTTGGATTTGGGTTTTGTTTGAGTTTCTGAAATCTGTGAATGAGGTTGGAGAAGAAGAAAGAGGCTCTTTGACTAATAAAAGATAAGCGAGAGAGACTTCTGGAAACTCAATGTAGGTTGAAGCAACTCAAACTCCAAAATCTATATATATTATGGTAAGTTTTTGTTTTTTTTTTTAAAAAAAAAAATTTGAAACTACATATCATCGTGAGTGAATTAAGTAATTGTAGAAGTGACCATGATAAAGGTGAAATGGGAAAATGGAAAGGTGTCGGCGACTATTGGATTTTAGGATATTTCCAGATTTGATTGGATTGTTCTTGATATGAGAAAATTATTATATTTATTATTGATATAGTTGGATGTTTAAGTCAAGATTATGATGAAATTAGAACTTGTGTAAGATATTGAAACATGTGTACTATTTGCAGTTGGATATTTAACTTCTGATCGTGGTTGGATTAGAACATGTGTCAGTTGATCACGAGTTTGATGATAACTAAAATTACTTAATTATGTAATTTTTTATTTGTTTTTAAAATTTTTTATCATTAACATAGTTAATAATACTATGGTTTTTAAATTTTATATGATTAAATATGAATTGACACAAATTTATAATTATATATATATATATATGGTTTTTTTTGGAAAAAAACATCTTTAGTATAATATATATACAATATTTAATATTTTATATGATATGTACTTGAAATTCTTATAAAATATAACCATCTTCATTTTAATCCCTTGTTGATTATATTTTATATGTAATCTTTTATAGATTCAAGGCAAGAAAAAGAATAAAAGTTATAAAAAAAATTGTTAAATTATGACACTAAATAACCAGAAATTTTTATTATTGAAAATTAATTTTGTTTGTTGAGTTCGTATTTTAATATTAATTATATTAGTTATTTATATGTAGGACAATATGTTCTGATTAATAAGATTATAAATTTTAAGTAAACTAATTAAGTAATCCAATATATATATCAAAAGGATATGATATAATATTAACGAGTATATATATATATATATATATATATATATATATATATATATATTTTTATGTTATTT
>Ga0099824_1003429_pt1 | contig 23199 bp, 15 predicted proteins | sample SiratrowhiteBW_FD_76837 | JGI IMG/M metagenome (GOLD analysis project Ga0099824, IMG submission 76837) | Root nodule microbial communities of legume samples collected from California, USA - Siratro white BW | ecosystem: Host-associated > Plants > Roots > Nodule | place: USA: California... | reverse complement strand
TTTTTTTTTTTTTTTTTTTTTTTTTTTTTTTTTTTTTTTTGATTGAAGAGATAATGATGTTACACAGGGATTGATACATGATGAATTTTCTCAAGAGAAATTTATTGGAGAATTTTCACAACTGATCATCAATATAAATTATCACTTATGATTAATTTGATAAGTCTTTCAATAGAATTCGCTAAGAAAAATTTACTTTACAACAAACAATAATAAAACAATAATAAAACATGAGTTAAACTCACGTGAACATCTCTAATTCAAAATTTTAAAATAATATAAGTTATTTTTTTATATAATATTTAAAGATTTTATTTTTTTTAATATAAGAATTAGACCTAAAATTCTAATAATACTAAATTTAAAAGAAGCATAATTTTAAATTTATATAAGTGCATTGTTATTAGGTACCTAATTTTTAGGTTAGAATGACAGTACGAGACATATTTGTCACCGTCTCTTACAAAAAGATGTTATTTGAATCCAAAATATGGGATGACTCGTCTTGTCTTGCAACCTACATTAATTTTTTAATTTTTTTATTAAGTAATATTGTTTATGTTAAATATAATTAAATATTTTATTTATTATTTCATCGATATCATATATTTACCAACATAAATTTATTTTTATCTTATAATTCACTTTAATATATTTTTCATAATATATTAAACAATAAATCATTAGTTTTTAAGTTATTTATTTCGTAATTGTTATATTTGTAGTAAATTATTGTTTTTATAAGATAAACAAGTTTACGATTAAAAAATTATAAAGAACTTTCTAGATTTTTTTCAATTTTTTTTTTTCTAATTTATGATTGGCATACAGATCTGCAAACGCCGTAGTTGTATGAAATATGTTAGACTTATTAATCAGAGGTTTTATGTCATTCTGAACCATTTTTTGATGGGTCAAATGTGAAATGAGCTAAAATAAGGTAAGTTAGTTCATATTGTCACCCTAGTAACAAAATAGTAACAAGAGTTAATGATGATATCTACTTCAATTTAATATTGATTTATATATGTGAAATATAATGACTTTTCTATATAAATTACATGTTGAAGAATGATTTAGATTGTTCTAGGACATGTCGAATATTGAGTCAAAATTGGTATTTTAGAAGTATTTAACATAGTATAAATGTTACCTTCATATGAAATGCTTATGAAATTTACATTTTTAATCTTTTAATCTGATATCAAACTTAAACACTATTTAAGATCACTAAAGTATCAAGAGAAAGGATATAACTTAAATTATAGCTTTATAATTGAACAAGAGAGAAGTCAAGTTAATTTTCTTCCCTATATTCAATAGATAAGAGGTTAGATAATGCTAAACTGAAACAATATATTTGAAATATAGGACATTATGTAACTGTGTTATGATGAAACACCTAAATCATCCAAGATAATACAAGGATGAATAAGTATGAAATATAAATTAAATTTAACAAAAAAAGTATAAAATTATATTAAGCGTCTGATTATTTTTTAAATTCATGTACTTTATGAAATGTTATTAACAAAATAAAATTAAATATAACTTTAAATTTTATAAATTAATTACTTCATAATTAATCATATTTGAATTTTAATTCATACTCGGTCTTATTAAAATTAAATAAAAATCTTTTTCAATTAATATGGTTATATTAGAGCTGGGGTGAGAGAAGTGCGATTGATTATTTATAATAATGCAGAAAAAAATGGTGCATCCAAAAGTGAAAGATCTATGTCACGGTTTGGCATATAAAATCCTGACCATGCAATGGCATAGCCCTAAGACCTTAATTGAAAAAAGCAAAGTAATTAACTATGTAGAAAGCATTAAAATTAGTATTAGTATTGTAATTAAGAGTATTGCAAAATCATTAAAATTCATTAAATCCTATTAAAATCATTAAAATTTATTAAAATTTATTTAATTAGTTTTGAATGTTTTTATTAGATGTGTGATCATATTCTTCTTTGTATTAAATCTCTCAAAGCAATTCAATTATTCAAGATGGAAAGTATTTTGTTTCTAATATCTATAAAGAATCTTATTATTCAAGATTGGAAGCACTATGGTTACAAGTGGATTTTGACCCAACTTGAGGAGTCATTGAGAAAACTGAGATTTTGAATACAAAATAAAAGTTATTCACCAAATACTCTGTAATGAAATAAGAATAATTAGATGCTAATTTAGGAGGAAATCCGTACATATTACAAAATCATAATTCAAGTAATTACTAATAATGATAAAAAAGATAATAATTCTTATTATCTTATTGTTTAATGTAACTATAACTAATAATGATGATAATTATAGTTATTACTATAACTATAATAATGATAAAAAAGATAGTAATTACTAAAACCAATAAATTAATACAAGAAAACAAGGAGTTGAGGACTTCTAATTCAGAAGATCTAATTATAACCTTATAAAGTGAATAATCAATTATAAATACAACATTAGAAATAAAAAAAAAAACAGAAAAAAAACATGAAAAAAACATAAATATTGACTGATCTAACTCAAGATGTGCTAGTATCAATATCTTTTCTAAATGATGTCATATTACAACATGCAACATTGATCTAATAAACTAATTTAAAATCTAAATTTATATATTTATAAGATTTGAAATATATTAAAATATTAAATAAATTTGTCTATCATATTTAAATTGAAATTTCAACAATACATATCAATATATATTAATAACAGCAATTTTATCTGTAGAATAAAAAATAAAAAACAATATTTTAAATTGATTTTTATTTTATTAAAATAGTTATAATTGTGGTTTAATATTTTTTAATGGTGTTTTTTTTATCAATTTGATAACATAATCGATTTTATTCTTATATAGGGTCGATTTTAGATTGGACTAACAACTATCATTTTTGGTAAAGTCCGAAATTGAAATCATTTCTTTTTGTTATTTTGCTTTTAATAAATAGAAATTTAATACGAGAGAATAATTTTTCAAACTCAAATGATGTTCTTATCATCCTAATTATTTTTATGTACTATTCTTCGGTAATTTTTGTGACATTTTTATAGGTTGATATCAGAACTCAAATAAAAAACTATTAATTTATAAGTTAGAATAATTTTGCATTAACATACATAATTTTTTATGTTAAAGTTATATAATATTTAGCTTTATCCAAGTAAATCCGTAAATATTATGGTCAAGGGTTGGAAAATAGTAATCTATATAAGGAATTCAAAATACAAGTTAGAAAAACCATAGAATGAAATTAGATTAACAAAAATAACATCAAAAGGTTGCATTCACATGATGATTTTAATGTTTTATAAATGTGTAGTTGAAATTTCTTGATGCAAACTCTCATGTGATATTAAAGAGGCAAACTTATGTCAATGAATCCTAAACTACTTCTGTGAATTCTTATTTACCTTAACAAAATCTTTAAAAAATGTACTCATTTATTGGGATAATCAACAATCACCAATTGCATAATTTACATGGTAATGAATAAAAATCACCAATAAGTTAAAAATAATTTGATTTGTTTTAAACTAAATCATATTCGTCTCCATCTCTAAGCCCAGATTGTTTGTCTCTCTAAGCTCTTAACTGAGACTCTACTATCACTCCCTCACATAATTAAACATCATATACATATTTCAAATAAATTAAAATTTAAATTAATTTAATTATCACTTTTAAATTATTTCATACACTTACATAAACACTAGTCCTTACATATAACTTTTCTTATACAAGCCAACCATATTGGTTTAACTATTTTTTATCAATAAAAAATATTATCTTAAAACTCTCAAATTATTGAATATACATGCCTAATGGTACCATTAGGGTGAATATATACCTCTTTTTTTTATTGTGAAATTTAAATAAACACATAACTGTTTGATTTATTGTCAATATTAGTCATTTATTACATAATTATGTATAGTTAGAAAGGTAAATAGTATTATAGAGAATACAATATAAGGAGGTACTTCAGTAGTTTGACAACAAGTATCACCTTACGCCGAATTTGTATTGGGAATTCTAACAAAAGTTTATTATCTTTTTAACCTAATATAAAAAACGGGTAAAGAAAACATTTAAGAAACATTTCGTTATTGACATTCTCTTAAACCAAATAACATCAAAAAATTAAATTGATCTTCTTTTTCATCTGTTTTTCTTTTAAAAAAATTATTGACATGTTGGCTTATAAATTCTCTTGCAAATCAAGTTCACAGCATGGAGCTGTTTTTTTTAAACTATATTCACCCATCAGATGTCAAGTTTCTTTTTAACATTGCTCTTGTATTTCTCTTGAAAATTAAGTCAAATGTTATTATTTAAAAGTCAAATGTCTTTTTGAAAAAGTCAGATGATGCAATAACAAGAACAAAAGAACTAAGAGTAGTTGTACCAACATCACAACACTTGTTCCAATTATAAGATACTAAACAATGATACAATATTTTTTCTCCTATGTATAAATAAAAGATGATAATATTTATTTATTTGAAAATCAATGCAGTACCGATACTTAAGATGTCTCACACAAATGATAATGCAATACTTAAATTGTCTCACACAAATGATAATGCGGTAGGAAATTACAAATTTACAGTTTACAGTTTAATTTAATTCTATCACTTGAATTTACAGTATACAATAGATTAATAGGAATGTAAAAATTAGAAAAAAAGAAAGAAAGAAGAAGAGATAAATGTTAAAAAAAATTTAAGAGAAATCACCTTGTTTAATTTAGTCCAATAAATTGTGAAAGTTTAATTTAGTCCAATGAATTGTGGAAGTTTAATTTAGTTGAATTTAATACTATGTTTTATTAAATTTTTATAAAAACTGAGATGATCATGTCATTGTGAAAGTTTACTCTTATATGTTACATTTATTCTTAAACTATATTAAAAGTTCTCATTTTTCTATTTTCATAATAAATGTATGAATGGTAACATTACTTTAATTTTTATTTATTTATTTATTACCTTTTAAATGACAATTTTCTTTCATTTTAATTTTTCACTTTCTTTTTTTTTTCACACATTTTTTTAATTTTCTTTTCTTGTAACTGAATATGTTTCGGCAGGCTGTGTAGCAAAAGGTTTAATATGGTTGTACAGATAAAACTAGAACAAAAATTGTTGAACTATGAAGCAGTATGAACATTTTGGTCACCCTCATGCTCCTCAACTTCGACTCCACTGCCTCCTACTCTTGCAGCTGCCTTTTTTGCCTGAACAATTAACAAACTGCTATTAGTTAAGGGACAACCACCAAAGAATCAAATTTAAAAGATAATACTCTCTTATCTTTTTCTATAACACCTACCTAACTAACTCATCAAGATTAAGAAAACTAATTAGTTACTTAGTAACATTAAATTTATCCTAAATTACATAATGTCTTTCTAAAAGTTTCTCCAATATTAATAAGATGCGCAATTGATCAATAACAACAGCTTGAACATGACATTGCAACACAGTTTCTTCACAGTGAGACATCATATGCAATCTCTAAAATCACTTCACTAGTATTACATAAAATGAATCTTTAGTTATTTAAGTGGGAAAATGGACAATGGTCTTCTTTATCTTCTCTCATTCATTAACTCTCCTTTGTAACAGTAAGATTTTACCAATGAAAATGCATAAAGTTTTTTGCTCTATCATATTTCTATCTCTGGTAGTATCCAGAATTGATAATAAAACCGAGTTGAAGATAGGACAACTTACTTCTTTCTCCCAATTGGTGCGTAAGGTGACTAAAAGAAAACCCACCACTTGCACAGTAATTGCTAATACTATCCCTAAAAATAGTCCCTGCACTCATGAAGAATCAACATATTAATATTTACCAGTTTCAGTTAATAAATTACACAATGCTGTTAGTTTCAACTACAAACCGGATTCTGAAGGATTTTAGTACTACTACAAGATCTTTTTTCAGAAGTTAAATGGTTAATTTTACCTGTCCTTTCATGTGGAATACAAAAGCTGAGACAACCGAAAAAGGAACACCCAAACAATAATAAGATCCTAGATTGATGAAGGCTCCAAGTTTCTGCCAACCACATCCTCTGGCAACACCTGTTCACAATCAAGGAAATAGAAAAGTTTACATTCTAGAATTGAAAATTCTAAAATTTGTTTCAATTCAATTTAAACTGCAAAAGTCTAGATCGTTTTAGATGAGATTGAGTCAGTAATATGATAGTAAAATAAGAGAAATGATGGAATTGGATTAATCCAATTCCTTAACATTCAATCAACAGGGAAAGGGAAAAATGAAATTTTTGAACCTCATGATTGAATGAATTTATTCAATACCTTGAAATGCTGTTTGAATTGAATCTACAAAGGCAGAAATTGCAACAATTGGCATCATGGAAGTCACATATGTGAGCACTTCATGCACATTGGTAAAAGCACGCCCCCAAACTTTCCACAACAACATAAGGACAGCAAACTCTAAAAGCCCCAACAAAAAGGCCAGGGACATGGTGATTTTAACTGCTAAATATGCAGCTTTTGGTCTACCAGCCCCTAGTTCATTTGAGATCCTTGTACTGTTTAAGAGGAAACATGTAATTGGACTTGTTATGGTCAATAATCATCATTACATTACATACGGTAATAGCATACACATTTTTTAACAAGTTTTGAGAACTAACAAATAGAATATAAACAGTGCAGTTCTGCAAGAAAGACTAACCTTCCAGCAGCACTAACTCCAAATGGTATCATCCAAAATATATCAGACGTGTTAAGACTAGGATAAAAAAAAATACAGTCATTCAGAAGGGAAGAAAGTGGGGTTTCAAACGAGATAAAAATATAATAGCATATTCTAAGATATTTGCAGAAAAACTAACCATATAGAAAGAACTGAAGTTTCCAATTTCGCATTAGCAAGAGTACCCGACAAGATCACAATTATTTCAAACGCCCATAATTCTAAGCTGGAACATAATGATACAATAGAAGCAGCAATTAGATTATCTCAGCATTGAAAAGAAACAAGTTCTTACAAGTAAGATTAAAATAATGTACTTTTCAATCCTCCAAAAATATACCTTGTATTATATTAGTCCTTTATTTATCAGTCACATAACTTAATCCTAAGATGATTAGAGATATTGATTTTGTGCTTCAAGAACCAAATTGATGACAAAAGCATGCCATATATGGACTAACTTGTGTGCATATTTTAAGAGAATTAATTTAAAATATTGACAAACTATGGATTAGAGTAACTCCTGTATCTTTAAAATGCAAGATGAAAATGTACTCATTAACTATGTTGGTTGCAGTGCAAGTTGTTATATTCTAGGAAAGAAAGTTGTGGTTCAGAAAACAATATCATACCACACCATGAGTGCTGAGGGAAAAGCAAGTCTGAGAAATTTTGGGATGTTATCCAATGATTCCATAGAGAAACCAGTCCAAGTTGCTTTGCATGAAGGGGAGAATTTAATGTAAAGTGCAAGGATTATGGTATTAAACCAATTTGCAATGCAAATTGCAATGGCAGATCCTTTGATACCAAGCTCAAATTTTATAATCAAAGCCCAACAGAGAAGCAAGTGCAGCAAGCTGGTAAGGCCAGTGGCTAGCACCATAGGAAAGACTATGTTTTGGGTTTGTAGGAACTTAGTAATGCAGCGAAGAAGAGCATTGGCTGAAAGACTTGGGATCAAGTATCTGGCATATATTTGAGCTAGTGCTGCAACTTCTCTGTTTTGATGAAGAAGAACTAGAATAGGCTCTAAGTATACCCAAATAATGGACACAGGTATACTGATCACAATGAGAACCAGCATGGCTCCTTGAGTGTGCACACCAAGCATGTGATACTGCTTTGCTCCATATGATTGACCACAAAATGTGTCCAGTGCACTTGACAGACCCATCTATGCAAAGTGAATCATCAACATCAGTCAAAAAGATTAGCATTATATATCAGAAGCAAAAAACTGCATAATAATGTTTCATTTTTAATATCATAGAATTAAGTATTATATTCTTTATAAGTCTAATGGGATTTTAATTCCTAACTTAAATCAATGTATGTACATTAACCAAGTTTATTGTTCTTTTTTACTGAAGGAATCAACCAGGGAGACAACCTTAATAATTGTGCCCAACAAAATAATACCACAAAAGGTATTTGAGTTGTCACCAGAAAAACCTTGAGAAAAGACATTCTTATCACTATCCAACAAGACATTAATAACATGTTTGAGTGGTCAACATACACCAACCTAAGAATCACTCTGTACAAGACTGTGCAAGACGGTCGATTTCTGTAATTCAAACTATTCTCTTTATAATTTTAGGGGTGAACTTTTTTGAAAGAGTTAGTTTAAAATTTAAAATAACAACTACTCTTTTATTATTTACAACAAGTATAATAAAAATAACATAATGAAATTTCATGAGAATTTGACTGAAATTAAGAAAATATATATATGAAAAAACTAAGAGATTTATGCTTTTATTTATTTATAAGAAACGAAGAGATTAATTAATATGAAAAAAGTGACCTCAAATAAATTCAAACTGACATTGTTCATACCAGATTCTTAGCAACTTTGTAAATCTATATCTGCAGAAAGAACTAGTGTTGAACACATATCTGTGAGTATATATATTCAGATGATAATGTGATATGTCAAACGATATTCAAAAAGCTAGAGGGTCTATCATAAACTTGATGCATGAATACTTTTCTTCTGAAATAACAATGAAATTTGTACCTAGTTTTATATTTCTCTTGTCTGAGAAAGATACATCTTCAGGACTTATGCAAAATTTTGGAATGCATTGATAAATATGATATATATGCAGAGTAATTGACATGCATGTATAGATTTCATCTCAAAAGTACATTTTATAACAAGTTGATAAACTAGAACACAGAAAAAATGGTGTGAACTTACCATGACATTGAAACCAGTAGCATTGACAATTGAAGTGGACAAAGATACAGAAGCCAGAAACAACTCACTCAAATGGCCTATAAACATGACAGATATCATCTGTAAACTGAATTGAAACACACACACAAATATCATAGGCCCTGCAAGCCATAGCTGTTTCTTTGCTTCTTCTGTTACCTCCTTTCTCAATAAGCCCATTCTCTCTTCCTCAACCTTCTCACACAACAATAAGACAACCTTCCCCAAAAAAGATTATATATATGCTCAGAAAATAATAAATTTTTGGTTTTATTAAATTGTGATATAATTACATTAATAACATTAAGGTAAGATAAGGTATGCATTATTAAAATTTTTAAAACTCTGTACAACTTTAATGATTATAAATAATTAATAAATTCTTAACCTGTGTTCATTCTCAAAGGTAGATTGCAGATTTTACTTTGACATTTGGTTGAATATTGATAGCTTTTTGTTCTCAAAGGAAGCATCTCCTCCTAAAACATTTTCATTGACTAAATTTATTATAAATAGCATTAAATTATTTATATTTTTATCTGAAACTGCTTCATTTAGTAATTGGCATCACCTTCAGAAACTCTTTATAACAGCTTCATTTAGTAATTGACATCATCTTCAGAAACTCTTTGTAACAGCTTTGGTAAACCCACTTTAGCCTATTTGATTTGGAACATATTAATTTTTGAATAATTTCTTTCAACTTCTATAATCGACTTAAAATTTTACATAATATATTTATTTATTTATCCTATCACAGATTTTTTATTTTAATGAATTAGAGACAATAATTAGTTAAATAAATTTTGAATAAGGTAAGAATGGTATGAATTAACACCCCACAAATATTAGTGTATAATATACAATTATTACATTATCCCATCAAATGTTTGGCTTGTTTTGAAAATTTATTTTAACAAGTTATATTACATTATCTAATGTAATTATATTAAATGTTTTAAACAATTTTCAACAAAATATAATGTTATTATTAAATGTTTTAAAGTATTTTAAACAAGTTTTATTGTTATTAGTAAATGTTTAAGAATAATTTAAACAAGCTATATTACATATCATAACGTTATTATTAATTATTTTTTATAATATAATTTTATACATAAAATTTACTCAAAATATTTTTTACTTTTTATTTATTTATAGGAATATAATAAGATTACTAATTTTTTAAAGGCTACATTAAAAACGATATAGAAAATTTGTTATTATACCATGTTTAGAACATCTTATGTTAATATAAAGTAATTTAGTACTTAATTAATGTATATAATAATTTATGTAATATATATTAAAATAATAATTTACTTTTAATAAATAATGACTAAAATTTTGTTTATCAAATGAAAAACAAATTATTATTATCAATTAATTAATTTATGACTAATTTAATGGTCCAGGGTTTAATTACTATAATTAGTAATTTAATGGTCAGTTTTATATTTATTACTGATACATATTATCCAAAATGAGTACTCACCTTATGTAGGTACTTGATATATATATATATATATATATATAATATTTTGAAATTGATGTTAGAGTTCAAAGATCAAATCCTTAATCAGATGTAGTTACAGAATTGAAGTGAAAAGAATATTGTATAATTATTTATGAAAATAAAAAAAAAATCCTGAAAGCGAAACTTATCACCAAAGCATATGTATGAAAAAAAAATGGCTAAAAGACAAAAATCCGTTAAAAAACTATTTTATATTTTTGAAAATATAGTGAAACTTTTACGTTGGGACTTTGATGTGACGAACTTTTTCGGACAGAGAGATTTTTGTAATTGGATATCTTGACCTTGAGAAGGGTAAAAGACTGCTTTTTCCTGCACTTCCAACGTTTCCTTCTTCAGCATTTCCAAATTTTTAAAAAAATTCTTAAAGTGTTTTGTTTGTACAAAGACAATTTTGTACATTAAAACAAAAACCAATATAATAGTGAAAGAGGGAGGTGTGTAAAAAAGATGAAGGTGAATAGGGGCAGTGTTATTTTTTTTACAATAGCAGCTTTGAGCATTGATTGGGGTAAGTTAGATGGGGTAGAATGTAGTTATATTTCGAAATATAGGATACATAAAGATTTTTGGAATAGGTTCTCCAAAGCATTTCTGTTTACGTTCATGCTTCAAGAATGCTGGTTCCGAAATACATTTATGAAGAAATAATGAATTTTGAAAGTTATTTAACACATTTCGAAATAGCTTGTTTTAGAAATTATTTGATTTTTTAAATGTGTATTTCGGAACATTTTGGAACTAAAAAATGTCTTCTAGAACCGCCTATTCTCGAAGTTTAAATTCAGTTCCGAAACATGTCAATCCAAAATACATATGAGAGTTTCGGAACACATCATTTTGAAACACATTTATGAAAAACTAATTAGTATATTTGCATTATTCTGAAAATTTAAATTCATTAGTCATTGCATGTTGGAAAATGTAGGTTATTGTTGTAGTTAATCTTGGAGGAACATGTTTTGACAATAATATATGATAAAGTTGATAAAATGTCGAATATGTAAGAATTAGAATTAGTTAACTTTGATGGTCGTGATTTGGTTAATCATTTCATAACAGATGAAGTAAATTTATTTCATGGTGTAATTTGTGTATGAATTTACATATATGATATGCTGACATATAATGTAGGTATTTGCAACACGAGATGCTTTACTAGAATGGGTTTGTGGAGTTGTGTTTGAGTTAGGGTTTGTAATTGTGATATTTACATTAGACAAAACAAACAGACAATTCGGAAGAAAAACATTTAAGTTATTCGGTTGTGAACGGAGTGGTCAGTACAAGAAATACAAACAAGTAATAGATGTCAGTGTTATCAGTTCAAGGAAGTGTGGTTGTCCTTTCAAATTGAGGGGCAAACCAATTTCCAATGGAGATGGTTGAGCGTTGAAGGTCATATATGGTTTGCATAATCATGCATTATCTTAGACATTAGTAGGTCACCCTTAGGTAGGAAGATTAAAAAATGATGAACATGTGTTACTTGTGAACACGACGAAGAGTCAAGTTAGGCCAACAAACATCTTGCTAATCTTGAAGGAGAAAAATGCGGATAATGTGACCACAATCAATAAATTGTACAATGCTAGATATACTTATAAGAGATCAATTAGAGGACCAAGAACATAAATGTAACAACTTAGCTTGAGTGTAACCAATACATTTATTGGAGTAGGTGTCATATGTCCTCTAAAGTTGTGAGTGATGTGTTTTGGACTCACCCTGATTCAGTAAAATTGTAAAATGCATTTCACATTTATTGATGGATAACACTTATAAAACAAATAAATACAGGTTGTCGTTGCTTGAGACAGTAGGTGTCACTTCTACTAGATTGACTTTCTTGGTTGCCTTTGTGTTGTTATCCAATGAAAGTAAAAACAACTTTGTTTGGGCATTGGAAAAACTAAAAGGGTTGTTTGTAACTGGTGATGTACATCCTCAAGTGATTGTTTGTGATAGAGACATAACTTTAATTAATGCAATTAGCATTGTTTTCCTAAAGTTCATAACTTGCTATGCTGGTTCCACATCAATAGAAATGTCAAGGTAAAATGTAAAATGCTAGTTAATTCCACAAAGGCTTGGGATCTTATTATAGAGGTATGGGGAAATGTCATTGATTCTACATATGTTTATTTAAGGATTGTCTTAAACATTTTGAAAGTGTTTGTGCCCTATGAATCTTATATGAGTTGTACCCCTCCCATAAACTGAAAGATTATGTCTAATATATACTACCCCCTAATCATTAACTCCACGAGCTAATGCCAGGGCCGCTTGAGTGTCATCATAAGCAGGAGTGCCTTCAAAAACATGGCGACAATCAATCATCCTCTGCAAGATGCGCCTAAATATACCTTGCAAAAATAACAAACAAAAAATAAATACTAAACACTAATATTTAATAATTATAAAAAATAAAAAGTATTAAATATATTAATGGACAAGCATGTTTTTGCTGAGATGATGACGATCGTGGTGGTGGTGGTGGCCTTCCCTCGTCAGGACTATGACGTCGATGATGAGCAACAACATCAGAATCAGATCTAGGAATAAGATATGAATGTGACATGTGTCTAAACCATCCCATGTAGTAAGGTGGACAAGCATGTGGTTTAGACGCATGGGTCACCCCTTGATGACATAATCGGCAAAATGTAACCATCGGTCATTAACCATGGCTAATACTCCTGGGTCAATTGGTAGAGGAGGTCGAGAAATAGTCTGTAGAAATCCAAACTAATTCAACACACATTCAAGTAAATGTCTTTGCGTCAAAACACCAAGAGGTAGATATCCATAAAATAAGGAAATAGACAGGAATGGGCAATATGCTCTACAGTCGACATATAGATCCCATAAGACCTCAACAGGTGTCAATAGGTCCAACTGCAATCGCACATATGTGAGCGTGCAAATGTGCCGACTGACAATGTAATGGAATTCACATTCACATCTTTTTTTCCCATAGTCAGAAAATGCTCATAAATCCAACTCTATAACAAATGCCCAATAAGTTAAAATTGTTATTTCTAAATATCTTTTATCACAAATAATCTACTAATTATTTTTAATTGCATCAAGGTGGCGTAACCTACCAACTGTCGAGTATGGGAGATACAAGCATCTCCTAGCTGCTCATACATGTATGTGAGGCAACCAACTCCCCAAGAAAAACCTCCACACATGTAAAAATCTCTGAACAAAGCAAGGTATGAAACAACTATGAAGGTGACACTCTTATCAGCAAATATCATTCATGCATCCAACTAGATGCAGTAAGTAAGCCCTAGCAGCAAACCCCATGTATGAGCCTCACAACACTGCTCATAAATGTCTCTGAGCCAGCTAAGACGAACATGTGTAGCTCTACACCTTTTCATTTCTGTCTTTCCAATGCCAAATTCAACTCCCAATAACTCAAAGAGTATATCAGCAACTTCACCAAACTCCAATGTAGCATAAGTGGGAAATTGCCCAACTACAGGGATATGCAGAATGCATAACACATCATCTAACATAATGGTCATCTCGCCAAAAGGCAAATGGAACGTGTTTGTGTTCCTTTGCCATCGCTCCACAAATGCAGAAAGTAAACCTTTATCAATCATTTCATAACCAATGTTGCACAATGACAACAATCCAGAATTACTAACAATTGCCTCAACTTCAGGACAAGGCAACCCAAACTTAATGACTTTTCTAGCATGGGAGACCATTTTTAGCTCTCCCCGATCCTAAATCATAACATTAATATTTTTAACCAACCAGATCAAAAACTTAAATAACGATTATAGGTCAAATATACTTACCTCACCCTCCCACAAATTATACACAACATGGTCACAGTAACTAAGTAATAAAGAACTATCAATAAGTCCTTCAGGGAATGCCTCAACTTCAGTAAGATCAGTCGGTACATCATCTTCACTTTCCCTTCGATCTCCCCTACGTATTGAAGTTGTGGGCCTCTCTCTGCCCTGTCCTTGAGAAATTCCCCCTAATTCTAGCCATCAATCTGTCAAAAAGTGCATAAGTAGTATAGTTCAATTCAAAATAATCACAACTGTTATTTTCGTTGACAAACAGTTCTAGAATAGGTTGTTCTTGAATTGTTAAAGAAATATAACGTAAATTATGCAGACCTTGAATATTTAAAAAAGGAGAAAGATCCCAAGAACCACTATCCTTTCATCCTTGAGCCATAATAACTTTTAATTTAATCCTTTCGGCATAAGGAACACCTGCAAACAGATAAACGCATTTCTCAGAGCACCAAAGATCATGTCAGAAATTAATATTATCACCTCTCCCAACAATCAAAAAAATGTGAGAAGGACCAAACTATTTGATATTTAGATTTAATCTACTCAAAATTTTATGACTTTTTCAATAAAAAATTATATTTTTGTTATCAACACATGGTTATTTTAAATAGAAGTGTATTGTATCACCAAGCCGACTGACCGACCTCTCAATACAACATTATGTACCAGCCAATCATTCCAAACTAAGTATTTACTATTATCAAACAAACTGGCCAACCTCTCACAATCTCAGTCAATGTAAACGTCCCCTTGATAACATATTACTAACAGTAGATACGTGACTATTGTCATACATAACACACAAAAGAAAATATATAGGAGACCCATAAAAACTTGGATCTCTAGCCAATTCACTAAGAAGTCAATTTAAAAAGCCTGTAAATAGAAAGATAATTTGAAAAGATAAGGTACTCTAATCCAAAATATCCTATAATAAATTATTTAAGTGTCAAAATACTTGTAGGACTCTTCCTAAATTAAAAATTGATCTAATTGAAGAAAAAAAAAATGACCAAATCCAGATTAAAAAACTAGAAAACTAGAAGACGTGTTAATTAAGAAAGCTTGAAATTCATAAGTAAGACTAGTCTTAGAATATATTTATCTATGTGACCAACAATGTCTAATTATTATGATTTTAGTCTTTTATTATGATTAATTAGCATTGTAATTTCTCCAATTAAGATGCCCTCAATAATGTGGCAACTAATATAGAATTATTCATTGCTTATCTTTTTCTTTTCCACTATTAAATCGTGTTTGAAACGAAATAGGCACACAGATGTTTAATTTATTAGCCATAACACTCTTTTAGTGAATAGTTATGTATGTATAAGAAGAGATATTAGAGTGAAAAATGAAATAATTGGTGTTAATGAAAGATATGGATGATTAAAAATTATGCTTAATATCATAAAAAATTCATACTTTGTGTTTGAAAATCGGATTTGATTGGAGAACTAGTTATGTAATTAGTTCTATTTTAAAATTCTCCGTGGTTTTTGAGAGAGTTCAAACTCTATTTATATTTATGAATATAGGTAGTGTTTGGTAATGAATCAAACATTCTTTTCCCATAAAAATTTCTTTAAGATAAAAAAAATCTCTTTATTGGCTTTTATAATTCTTTTCTCTAACTTATTCACACAACATCTTCCAATATACCCATTTTTTGTAACTTCAAATTTCAAAATTTTGGATGAAGAAAAATCCTACCCTATTAATTAAGCACTCTTGTAAGTTTTTAAAAATACCGTGTACGATCTGCAATGTTTTCAGCCACTAGTTAGAATCTTCACATATTTGACTTAATAATACATGTATTTTTCAAAGAAGATAATTTATTCGAATTATATAAAATTTCAAAACTTTTTTTTTTAAATAATCTCGTTCAGTTAATACATTAGCTTCATGACATGTGTGCATACAGTTTACAAATTATTACTAATAAGATAAATTTTATTAATAAAAGTAATTTTTAGTATTTTTAAATTTATTGTTTTGAATACTTTTATTTTAGTATTTTTATCACGATTAAAATAACTTCATGCAAATTAATTTTGCACAATATTTTTTATTTAAGAAAGATACATTTTTATTAGATAATAAGATAACTAGTTAAACAAAACTAACCTTTTATTTGTTTTACCGAACAACTTCTAATTTAAAAGGATATTTTAAGTTAAAAATAAATAAAACTAAAAAAAATTCGTTTCTCTGATTTTAATTTAAAAAGAGATTTCAAAATATTTATTAATAAAAAGTGGGGAAGAGGTTATACTTATTTTTCTAAAAGCTCTTCCTTCTTAAATTTAATTTAAAATTAACTTTTAAATAGAAATAGAATTCAACCAACTTTTAAATAAGAATACATGTGAAGAAAAATTAACGAGAATTAAATTTTTGAAAGATTTCAGAATGATTGGCGTGTATCCAACACTCATTATTGGATAGTTATAAAGATGAGAAAAGATATGAATGGTTCAAAATGAATAATGTGGCTAATATAGTAAATATCATTGTGACATAATAAAATTCAATATTTATATATGTACTGTATTAAAATTTCGTTATTCATATTATCTTAAACCAAATAACATAAAAAAATAATTTTTTCTTCTTTTCTTTTTATCTATTTTTCTTTAAACAAAAAAAAAAAATATTTTTTCTGATTTATCTACTTTATCTTTCACCTTTCATTATCAATTTTCAACTCAACCAGCATTTCTAAAGTAAAAAGCCACAAGAAATGTTGGTCTATAAATTCTTTTGCAAATCAAGTTCACAGCATGAAGCTGTTATTTCTGAGAACTATATCTATCATGTATCAATCTGCTAGGAAAATGGGTGAGAAAGGTGGTGTCACTACCTTTGTTCTTCTTCTTCTTCTTCTTCTATCCCTTAACCTTCTTTTCTCTTCCATGGTTAGCTCAGACATCATTCCAGATACTACTCAAAACAACCCTCTGCTTGCCATCTATGATATACTCGAAAACCTTCTCACCCTACCCATTCTTGACCCATTAGTCTGTGATATCTTCAATACTACACCACTTAATACCACCATTTGCAGTGCAATAGACCTTGTTGCAGAAAACATGCATTTAGCTCCTCAAGCTATCTTCAACATTACACTCCAAAATTGTGGACTGAGCAACACGCAACCCTTCCCATGCAACTGAGTAATACATGTGCATGCATGGAGATCCACATCCATCATCATATGTGTATTCTGTCATGTTATATATATATATTTCGTGTAGTGATATATGGGTGCTTGATTATTATATAGGACGTGATCCTGTTACCATTGATGCATATGTATATGCATGATGCATGCCAATGGACAGTTCTATATTCATGTAGTATTACCAATAAACGTCCATGTAATATCAACAATATATATTGGTATACAATCGATTCTGCTACCTTTTAACTTTGCATGTTTTTCTCCTATATATATGTATTTATGTCTCTGTCTGTGCCAATGGATACTGCAATATTAGGGTTTAGGATATCATGGTAAACCTATGTCTATTTGATATACACATACACACACAAATATATATATATATATATATATATATATATATATATATATATATATATTTATTTATTTATTTATTTATTTGTGTGTATGTGTATATATACAGTTCAAGACATTCCAGTCTCTTTAAGGAGTTTGTTCTTATATATTCAAAACATTCACATTGCTGATTTATTTGAAACATATTTAAATTATTTATAAAAACTTGTCAAATCTTTCCAAATTTCACTCATTTATATGTTTGGATGAAATTAATTCAAATTCTGTTTGTAAATCAATAAATTTTATCAGCTGAAAGTTTTATAAATGTTTGTAGATCTGTAAGAGTAACCAAAATTTACTAATATTCATTTCATATTATAGAGTTTTCTTATAGGATTATATTGAAAGCATTTTGTATATTTTGATACTCTAACTTTTAATGTATTGACAGTTTTATCATATCTCATATAAAGACTATAAATTACCCTCTTGAGAGCTCAATAATGTTTAGCAGAGCCAAGGAAATTAAATAATAGGAAAACGAAAAGTTTGATAATTTTGTTTGCATAATAATTTTGGACATTATTTTGAGTGATTAACAAATGTCACTGAACATGTAAACACTGTCTCATTATTTTGAGAAATTTTCTTTTTCCACTTAACCCAAAATAACTGACAAAAACGAAAATGTGCCTCAAATACTTTTGGTAACGTTGGATCCAAATAATTACCTACGAAAAATTTCTCTTCAACCATTTAAGTTCCATTTATGTGACTTAAGATCTAATGTATATCAGCTTGGTCCCCTTTGCCTTTTACTCTTATAGCTGCCTTATTTGCCTGAAAAATAAAGATATTACACTATCAGGAAAAAAAAAAGTTATTCATTGACCCTATAAAATAATTTTACATTGTCATTTAATTACAAATAACTATTCATGCTGAGGTTATTGATTTTTTATAATAATTGTTTTAAAAATCATATCAACAGATACATAACTGCATGACTGTTACACTGTGAGTGCATAAACATTAAACTCTTATTATATATTGTTATTAAGATTCAAAATTGAAGGCAAAACTGAGAAGAAGATAGGAGAACTTTACTTCTTTCTCCCAATTGGTGTGTAAGGTGACTGCAAGGAAACACACCACTTGTATACTGAGTGCAAGTACAATCCCTAACAAGAGCCCCTTTTGGTTTTTGAACCAATATCAATTTAAAAGCATTAGCTCCATTTGAACAAGTTTACTACTAAAAGAGAATGGTTAAATCTTACTTACCACTCCCTTCATGTGGAGGACAAAAGCCAAAAGGATTGAAAAGGGAACTCCAACAAGATAATATGATCCAAGATTGACAAATGCACCAAGCTTCTGCCAACCACATCCTCTGGCTATACCTTTTAATTTCACAACCCAAAGAATTAGTCATGATCAAGGTCATGTAGAGATTAACATAAAGTCTTTAGGTCAATGGCATGCTGATGCTAATATGCTTTTTGCTTTTTCAGGCCATTGATCAAGTGGAATTCAATTTTTCCCCTCATAAGATTCTTCAGAAATCATGCACAAAAGGTAATTTTAAATGCAAACTTTGATAGATCGGTTTGGTGTTTATCTCAGGCATTTATTCTTTAGATTACAGCTGAGAGGCACTAAAAGTAGATTTCATGTTTTATAACTAAGATTGAAGAGAAGTTCCTATTGAGATTTGAGAAGAATGGTGTGAAACATTTAAGCAGCTGATTAAAAGGTACTAGACATATTACATTTTATCAGTGAAGAAAATTTAGACTTGGTTCCTCTTATGCTCTTAGTATCAGAATTGAAGTTTCAGTTAGTAATTCACTTAATAAAGATTTGCATTAAAGATGATTACCGAAATGGAACTTCACTTCTAATTGGAGAATAGTGCTAAAAGCAGATTCAGAATTGCATCTAAGTTTTGTCTTTTATCTATTTATTTTGTAAGGGGAAAACTGTTTCTTAAAATCCATTGAGTGCTTTTACTGAATACCTGAGAATGCTGTTTGAATTGAATCTACAAAGACGCAGCTTGCAAGAATTGGTGTCATGGATTCCACATAACTGACTAGTTCAGGTACATTGGTATAAATTCGGCCCCAAAAGTTCCTTGTCAGTATAAGGAGAGTAAATTCTAAAGCACCAATGATGAAGGACGTTAATATGGTGACTTTAACAGCTAAAAATGCAGCTTTTGGACGGCCAGCCCCTAGTTCATTAGAGATCCTTGTACTGTTGAGTGGAAATACATGTAATGAGTGTGGTTAAACCAACAATATATTAAAAAACAACTGAAAGATACACTTTTGGTGATAGAGTTAGTTATGCAGTTGGAATAGCAGGCACATTTTCTGATCATGAATCATCTTCATTATACATTTTTTAATTAAGCATGAAAGACTAACCTTGCAGCTGCACCAACTCCAAAGGGTATCATCCAAAAGAGCCCAGCTGTTTGAAAACTGGGGATAATTAAGAAAAGTACAATTAGTCATTGACAACATGAAAAATGGTGCATTCAAACTATCAATACAATAGCACTTTCCTAAACATTTAACTGAACAACTAACCAAATAGAAAGTACTGAAGTTTGCAATGTTGGATTAGTAAGAGCACCAGATAGGAGCACCATTAGTTCAAAAGTCCAGGTCTCTAGGCTGCAACAATGTAGTACCACATAGAAGCAGTTAGAACTTATCAACATTGGTTACTCAAATATTATGAACCACAAGGAATAGAAGTGATATTTTTCAAGGCTTTATATATTTGATGATGGAGAAGAATATTGTTAACTACTTTGATTGCAAGTTGCTATACATCTATGGAAGTCAATTTTTGTTGAAAAATGAATATCATACCAGACCATGAGTGTTGAGGGAAAGGCAAGTCTGAGAAATTGAGGAACATTATGCAAGGATTTCCTTGAGAAGCCAGTCCAAGTGGTTTTGCAAGAAGAGGAGAGCGTGATGTAAAGTGCTAGCAGCACTGTGTTGAGCCAATTTGAAATGCAAAATGCAATGGCAGCTCCTTTGATGCCAAGCCTAAGTTTCAAAACCAAAAGCCAAGAGAGAAGGACGTGTGCTAAGGTAGTGAATCCAGAAGCTAGCACCATAGGAAGCACAATGTTTTGTGTTTGTAGGAATTTAACAAAGCACCGAAGAAGAGCATTGGCAGAAAGGCTTGGAATCAAGTATCTGGCATATAGTTGAGCATGCGCTGCAATTGTTATATCTTGATGCAGAACAACCAGAATAGGCCTCAAGTATGCCCAAATAATGGACATTGGTATAGTAGAAAGCATGCTAACCACTATGGCTCTCTGCATGTGTATGCCAACCATATGATATTGCTTTGCTCCATATGATTGACCACAAAATGTGTCCAGTGCACTTGACATGCCAATCTAAGAACCAATCAACATAAGCAACAAATAGTAATTTTTTGTATGGAGTAATGCAGATCTAGAAAATACATGGAACACAACATAGTTCTATTTTGTGTTAGGTACAAAATAAAGCAGAATACAACATGAGGTTAAAACTTAAAAAGAGGGTACATTTTGGTATTGTAGAAAAAGGTCAAACAAAGATGAATTGAGGAAAATAGGATGCTTCATTCATTTATTTCAGAATGCTAGCAAAAGAACATGATTTTTGTACACTACTTTCCTTTACATTTTACTTTTAACAGTACCATTGGTTAAAAAAAATAGAAAAGTTATCTTACATGAAATGGGATTTAAGTGAGAAAAGAAAATGTAAGTATAAGAAATTTAATAATAAATCCTGAAAAAAGGGTAGTTAAGGTGCAAAAATATTAATAAGAACTAAAAAAGTATTTGTTAATGGTGAATCAGGATGAGACCAGAAGCAGCTACCTAAGCACTAGGAATGAGCATAGAAAGCTCCTAGGAGGATTATTAAATTATTCAATTTGACAAAGAAAAGAAAATTCTCCTTAATATATATTCCCTGGTGTGATTCACTTGAGTTATTTCTAAATTTTTTAATCAAGTTCAACACTAAACTATGTTCTAGTCAACAAGGCAACTTTGAGAACAAATTGCACATCCCAAGAAATTTCCCTTAAATGTATATATAAAGGTGTAACCTTCATTTACTCAATCAATTAATTCAGCATTGTTAATTCTATTATACCTTAAAAAATTCCACTGTATCACTAATCAATAGTTAAAACTATAAACATAAAACTACCAGATACTTTATGGTAATTGGAGTACATAACCATGTTATACCTGCACAAAAAATTAATGTCATTTTTAATTTTTTCTTTATACGTTGTTTAACTTTTTTATTTTTACTGAACGCGTGACTTTGCTTCATACTTAGGAGAAATTATATGCATGTTTCTTGGATATGCTAGGAAATGTTTAATCACCTCTTTAGAATACATTTGAGTTTCTACATGGAGAAATCACTCATTCTGTCTCTTACGTAGGTACTTTTTAATAATGTTGGACCATTATGTAGAAACTAAAACAGATTAAAAATAGAGAGTAAAACAAATAAGATGGTCCAAGAGGTAAAAAGTATGCATGTTGAAATGAAGAATTAAACCTACTGAAAATGATGAGGTGAACATACCAAGACACTGAAACCAGTGACATTTACAAATGAAGCAGCCAAAGAAGCTCCTGCTAGAAGAAACTCATCCAAATGGCCAACAAACATGAGAGAGATCATCTGCAAACTGTACTGAAAAACACACACAAACACCATTGGACCTGCCAGCCACAGTTGCTTCTTTGCTTCTTCTACAGCCTCCTTCCATGTGGCCATTTGTGGCCACTCTTTTGATGAACTCTTCACAGACACACCAAAGATCTTGAAAACTTACACAAAAATGGTGGAGGAGCTCTTAATGAGAAAATAGGCCTTCCATTATTATATCATTGTGGTCAGCTTGAAAGGATAAAATATAGAAAGTGGAACTATACATATATTTTTTTATGAAAAATAGTATTTTGAGGAAACACTTATTTAACAACTTTTTTTAATAATAAAATATTACATTTAGAAATTAATAAAAAATATAAATAGAATAAATATAGAAAACTGTTTTGATATTTTAATATATAAGGTTTTTTTTTAAATTAAAATTTGGAAATACATCCGAGAAAATAGAACTAATAATTTTGAATATATATATATATATATATATATATATATATATATATATATATATATATATATATATATATATACACATAAAAAAATCAGAATATTTATGAAAAAAAAATTAATAAAATATATATATATTAATAATATATATATAAAA
>Ga0099824_1003424_pt1 | contig 23208 bp, 27 predicted proteins | sample SiratrowhiteBW_FD_76837 | JGI IMG/M metagenome (GOLD analysis project Ga0099824, IMG submission 76837) | Root nodule microbial communities of legume samples collected from California, USA - Siratro white BW | ecosystem: Host-associated > Plants > Roots > Nodule | place: USA: California... | reverse complement strand
TAACAACAACCAACATCAACTCATTTTACACAAGGTACTTATATATTGGGAACAATTATAGCAATTTTAGTGAATCATGCCACTAATCATTCAAAGAGAATACATCACAAGTGACATGTTCTTCAGACTAATATATTGAGTCAAAATGTAGACGATTTTTAAGGTGATAGACGTTTTTGGTAGGCATCGAGTAGTTTGCACCAAACATTAATCAACACCTTTCCTCTGAGTGAAGTCTCTAGCCATCAATTTTGCTTTAAGTTGTCCTTGATCAATTCTAAGAATTCCATCCTTTTGTTTGAAAATCCATTTCTAACTGACATATCTATAACCAGTTGGTCTATGTATTAGACTCCAAGTACTATTCTGATGAAAAGTGAATTCATCTCCTCCATGGTGTCTAACATTGATTTTTCTCTTTACTTGCTAGAGTAGATGATATGCTTGTGGGCTCATTTCTAGAACCTTACTAGCAACTACTAAGGAGATTACAATAAGATCTACATATTCATACCTTGCTGGAGGTTTGATCGTATTAGCTTATTATCCTTCAATTTAATCATTTGACTATTTTTCTACCAAATCGTCTGCAACATTAGATTGTAGAAAATCAGATGGTCTATTAGTCTCTTCCTCAATGTTAGCCTTCTCAGTCTCGTGACTACTCCCAGACACACATTTTGGAAATTTTGGCTTAGAAGCCATTTTAGTTTCATTGAAGACAATATTTTTGTTGATAATATACTTCTTGAATCTTGGCTAAGACACCACAGTCTATATGCCTTCACACCTTCCAGATATCCTAAAAACATGCATTTAAGAACCCTTGTTTCTAGTTTTCCTTGCCTAATGTAAGCACAAACAAGCTAACAAAGATTCTCAAATTCTGAAGCTTAAGAGAATGATTTGATCAAATTTCCTCGGTCTTCTTCAAATTCAAAGTAGTTAAGGGACATTTGTTGACCAGGTAGGCATCATCAGTTGTAACATAAGCCCGAAACGCTATTACAACTCCAACACTTAACTACATACATCTCACTTGTTGAAAAATGGTCCTATTGAACCTTTCTGCTTGGCCATTTTGTTGGTGAGCCACTGTCAAACACCTTGCCATTCATCCTTCTTACAAAAATTGTTGAATATTTCTAAACAAAATTCAAGACCATTATTTGATATGAACCTCTTTACCATCTTCCTAATTTGGTTCTCCACCAGATGCTTCCAAATTTAAAGTTCTCAAATGCTTCGTGTTTTGTCAGATCCATAACTTACTTGAATAGTCATCTATTATTAACAGGAAGTACTCAGTGCTAAAGTGTGAAGGACTAGCATATAGTCTTCACATATTAGCATGAACATAGTCTAGAATCCCCTTTATTTACTGTTTTCCAACACTAAATTTGACCCTACAAGCTTTTCCGCTAATGCAATGTTAGCAAAATTTTAACTTATGAACTGTGTCATTGCCAAACAAATATGAAATCTACAACTCATCCAAGCTTTTCTCACTTACATGACCTAACCATCTATTGTAGACAAGATGGTCTACTCATAGATGCTAAAATATATACAATAATATAGGTCGTTCTTCCTCATGTCCTTCATCACAACCGTAGATCCTTCATCACTTTCATCACCCTATTTCTCACCCTTGAATACATATCTCCTCTTCTCAAACTTACCAAGGGATATTGGATTTCTTTTCAAATTAGTTACATACCTATCTTCATTTAACAACTTCTCGGTTTTGTCATACAATTTGAATTTTAAAGTTTCAATCAGTTATCTTATAAGACTTGTTATCGCTAAGAAGAACATATCTCTTTCAAGTTTTGTAAAAAGTTGGACCCATAAACAATTATGAGTCATGTGGAATGAACACCCTAAGTCCATTATTCACCTAACATCATTGGTATCGTGAGACTTCATTATAACTTCAGATGATTCATAATTGTGTTTACTAGAGCTACATCACAAAACCCAGACGATGTATCAAAATTGTTAACCTTCTTCCTATTAAGAGAAACCTTTTTCTGTCATCTTGGTTAAAGCATAGACAATTTATTCATGAGAATAAATCATTTTGAGGACAAAATAATACTAAGTTTTGAATATTATTGAAGTTACTTTGTGTAAAGCAAAAGGTAAAAATTCATATGATCAGATGACAACTCTAGATAAAGTTCTAAGACAAAAAGCCATAGAGAATGTTTATGTACGAGACGCACGAAGACTTTTGCAAGACACTTAAAAGCTATGAAAATGAAGTGAAATACATAAGAAGGGAGACTTGAATTGTATATTAAAACTTTTAGTAGTTTTATGTAAAAACAACTTCATATTAAAAACTATTAGACAAAGTTTAATTGGACAGACTCATTGTCAAGATATTTTTTGTAAATCTAGTTTAAAAGATTGATCGTTCAATAATGTGCAACCTAAGAGTGTTGAGAGTAAAGAAAGATTTATGCTTAATTTTTTACATTGGTTTGTCTGTTAACCAAGATTATGTCTAGTTTTTGATCAAGTTTCACTAAGCAAACTCTTGCTGCAAATACAAGACAAGTTTCACTAAAAGAGGTATAGCGTCCTAAGGCGGATACAATAGAAGATTCACTCTTCTAGATTGCTAAAGAATACAACAATATTCTATCAACGAGCGAGGTTTACGATAAGATTTTCTTAAACGTTCAAAGGATTATTCAGGAGTAAAAGTTTGTAAGCTTGTAGGTTTTTAAACTTTCTTCTACAAAGATATCTTCTATTTATAAAGAAGTGGGAGGAATAGTTGTTGCAAATCCTTTTCTAGTTATTGAGATATTTCAAAAAGTTCTTTGTTCCTTACTAACGTCTGTCCTCGTAAACGTTTGCATTAAATGATCTTCATGCAACATATAATGCAAACTTCCATTTAAAGAAACAATCTGAAACACAATATATCTTATTAGCCTAAGTTAGATTACTTTTATCTCATCTTGAGTAAAAGTTAGGACCTTATGAGGCACATGAACTATGCAAAGGTGACTGATTGTACTTCTTGAAAAGTTGTTGGCATAAAGTAGCTTTTATACACTCTTAGAAATCTTCTGAAGGTGACATTCTTTGTGAGATTTTCTTGGTGGTCAGATGAAAGAACATTATTTGAATACACACATGAATAGAGATAGATGAATTTGAGATTATATTATTTGAAATTCAAAAACTCAGTGAGCTCCGAAGCTTTACAAGCAATGTAAGAAAAACAGAGTCTAAGACTCCTTTAGAGAGAAAGAATCTCTTCTAACCAATTTCTAACAAAATATCCCATTATCCTTCTCCCTACTATCCTCTCTCCTTAAATACCGCACTCGACACTACACGTCCATCACGCCATCTCACCCATTCCCTAACTAATGGCCCCACTCTCTTTCTCCTAGTATAGACATATTCTAGGCCTTTTAGTCTTGTCAAGTATATTAGGCCCATCAACATCTTTTTGGTGCCTAGGAGTCCTATCATTGCCTCCCCTTGACAGAGCAACCTTGTCTTCAAGGCTGATATCTGGAAATTGGCTACGCAATAGAGCTTCATTACAAGTTGTATCCTTTATGCTTCTGCCTTTCCATTTAACTAGCCATTGCTTAACCAAGTGGCCGCCCTGAAGTAACTAAAAATGCCTTAGGCTCTTCAATCTCATCTAACTCCTTTTCCAACTCGGCTAGTAAGGATGATTTCGTAGCATAATCTTCCACAAATTTCTTTAATTGGGAAATATGAAAAACAAAATGAATTTTCGTTGTGTTTGGTAACTGTAGCTTGTAAGACATAATCCAAATATTGCCGACTATAGGGAATGGGCCAAAAATCCTCAGAGCCAACTTTTGATTAATTCTTTGTGCTACTGTTTGCTGTCGGCGAGGCCTTAATTTGATGAACACCCACTCTCCAACTTCAAATGCAAAATACCTTTTTTTATCAGCATACTTTTTCATCTATTGTTGAGCAAGTAACAAATGATGCTTCAATTGTCTCAAAGCCCCATCTTTCTACACAAACTCCTGTGCTACGACCACTACCCTTGTCTTTCCAAGTGAGAATCGTATTAACGGAGAGAGTTTCCACCTATATTGTAGATCCACGAAAAGTAGTGTTATACCACAACTTAGCCCATGACACCCAATATGACCAAGTTTTCGGTTGTTATGAAGCAAAACATAGTAGATATGCTTCCAAACGTCGAGTCATTACCTTAGTTTGACATCGGTCTTCGAATGATATGAAGAGCTCATTTTTAAGGTTATACCCTATAGCTGAAACAATTTCCTTCCAGAATAGACTATTGAACAATAGATTCGTCTCACTCATAATAGATTGAGACAAGGTTATCAAACTCGAGAGTCTACATAAACTCGTGAAGGGTTTGTAAACTAGACTCGTAGGCTCGTAAGAGTCTATTTCATTAAAAAAATTCAATAAAAAAAACAAATATACATAATAATAATTCCACAATATTAAAATAAATAAATTCAAACAATGTATAACAATAAGATAAAACTAAATAACAAAAAAATACTAATGTTATCAAGTTTAATCTCTTTAATTTAATATTCTAATGAAATAATTTCCACTATCTTTTTCATCACCATTTGTCACCATCAAATTCTTGTCCGGATGATTCATTATCTAATTTAAGCAAAGTGATATTTGAATTTGAAAATGCATCCATTAAGGCAGTAGTTACATTTCATCTCTCAGTGTCTAATAATTTGAAACCACTCTCTACATTCTAAAATTTAGAACACTGCAGAAAAATGCAATTGCCCTCTCAATTTGCATTTTATTCCAATCAGTCACAGTTCACATTAAAAAGAAATCAAACTTAATTTTAAAATATAACTCATCCAAAACGGATCTTGCAAGACCAACAAGTGAGATGCGGCGGAAAGACGTGGTGCAAGCGTGACAGCGAGACGCGGATGCGAAAGCGACGACGAGATGCACGAGCGAGCACGACGATGAGCATGACGGCTAGGGGCGCGAACGGCGAGGCTTGCAAATGACGAGGTGCACGGCAGTGAGACTGTACGAAGAGACAGTGGTGACACTGTGTGAAGAGATGACGGTGAACCCTTATTTAAAATGCAAGAAAACTGCGTAGGTCTTTTGAACAGGTTCAAAATCCCTAAGTTATGGGTTGTTTTGGAGCCTTTTTCTTCACTTGATGACAAGGTGCTATACTCGCGATTTTGGGCGAGTCCACTGTGTTTCCGAGTCCATCGAGTTTACTAAAAAACGAGTTTACTCGAACAAGTTTGCAAATCAACTTGCGAGTTTTAATTGAGGTATGCTGTGTAGTCGAACTATCTCCTTAGCAATACCTCTACTACCTTTCTAGAAATATAAATGCCCATATTTGGACAATCTGTCCACTACTGCAAAAATCACGTCATATTCTTTTAATTTTGGAAGTCCTGTGATAAAAATATCCTTCCAAATGAGATATGGGATGAGAAGTGGTTGCAATAATCCCACCAGAGAAGATGCTGAATATTTTTGCGTTGGCACACTTTTGACAAAATCCTGTACTGCCTTTTTCATCCTGAACCAAAATAAATTTCCAGCCACCCTCCTATAGGTTCGTAAGAACCCCAAATGTCCCCCAAGAAGAGATGAATGAAATTTCGCTAGCATGTCTGGTATTAGAGTAGAATTGGTTGCTAAAACCAGCCTGCCTTGATACAACACTCCTTGCTGAAAACTAAATCCTAACCTGGAGTTTGTCTCTTGCTGGAGGTCTTGTATGACCTGTTGCAAAAAGGATCAGATGCTACCTCTCTCTGTACATATTGCTGATGCAACTAAAGTGGAGAAGACAAAGTGATTTCTCTTAACTCTCCCTCTTCATACCTATGGAATAGTAAAGCATCATTTTTTGGTCTCGACTTATAAATGACGACAACGTAATAGGGTAAAAGCTTGGCTATCCAGTGCTGTTGGTCAACAGTAGTAATTCTTTGTTGTAGTAGATATTTGAGGCTTTTTTGATCAAAGTACACCCTGAAACTCCTCCTTAATAAAAAGGGCCTCAATTGCTGGACAACCAAAACTACTGCCATAAGTTCCTTCTTGTAAGCAGACTTGCTTAAATTGTTTGGTGACAAGGCTTTACTGAAATAAGGTATTGGTCGTCTATTTTGCTAGAGCACCGCTCCTATGCTTTTCTTGGAAGCATCAGACTCTATTTTGAAAGGTTGAGAAAAATTAGGCAATACTGAAAGAGAGAATTTAGTCATTGCCTTGTTTAGCTCCTCAAATGCATTAAGGGTTGTACGGGCAAACCCTTCTTTCTTGATCAACTCTGGTAATGGCTTCACTATCTTCCCATAACTTTCAATGAACTTCTTGTAGTACCTCGTTAGACCAAAAAAGTCCCCTTAACATTTTGGGTAATCGTCCACTCCAATATACTCTTAACCTTTGTTTGGTCAATTGCCACTCTTCCCTCGAAAATTACATGGCCTTAATATTTCATTTTCTTACTTCCAAACACAAAATTCTTGTTATTAGCCACAAAACAATGCTCTTGTAATAATTTCAAAATTGCTATCAAGTGCTTTAAGTGTTATTCCCACCTCTTACTATAGATCATTATATCGTCAAAAAAAAAAAAAAACAACTACAACAAATTAGCGGAGTTAAGGTTTGAACACTTGATTCATAGCTGATTGAAAGTCCCTGGAGCATTGGTTAACCCAAACGACATAATCAAATATTCGTAATGGTTGTCATGCGTCCGGAAAGTCATCTTGTGCACATCTTCATCCCTCATTCGAATGATGGTACTCGAGACTTGAAATCCAATTTTGAGAAGTAAGTTGGCCTATGTAACTCATCCGAAAACTCCTCAACAACAGGAATCATATACTTATCTAGTACAATCAACTTATTTAATTCCCTACAGTCCATACACAAATGCCAAGAAGCAACATTCTTCTTAACCAGAATAACTGGATTGGAGAAAGCACTAGATCTTCGTCTAATGATACCTTGTTGCAGCATCTCATCCACCTGTATCTCAATTTCATCCTTATGATGGTAAGGATAGCGATAAGGATGAACACTCACTAGTTTAGCCTCCTTATACATTTCAATGGAATGAACAATGTCGTGGGGTGGGGATAAATCATTTGGCTTTCTAAAAACGTCACTGAATTGTGCTAGTACTAATTGAATTTCCACTTGCTGCCTTTTAGATAGTGGTGTTCTTCTTTAGGTGCAGAACCTGCATCAAATTGTACAAAGATATTGTTTGTTCTCCTATTTGCCTCTTCTCCTTTCTGTGGTAGCCCATTGGTTTCTAATCCTGCAGTTTCACACGCTCCCCATTCCAATGGAAACTGATCATCATATGTTCCCAATCAAACGTTACTTTTCCAAACCATTGTATCCAAGCCACACCCAAATCATGTCCAGGTTCCCTAATTCTAGCACATACGCATCCACCTCAGTGTGAAACTTTCCCAACTGAACTTTCATGCCTTTGAACTTGCCTTCGGTAGCCACATGGTGCCTATCTCCTAGCCTCACCCCATGGGCTTACCTTGTTCCACTACAATTTAAAAAATTAACGCCACCTGTGGAGAAATGAAATCGTGGCTTGTGCTATTGTCAATTAACATTAGCACCAAAACTCCCCTCACCTTGCCCTCTAATTGTAATGTTGACAGGGAAATCTTAGTTTGCTTAGAGTCCATGAACCAAACAAACCCATACATCCACAATCTAAGCTATCTCTGTCCTCTTCCCCCTTAACTTCAATACTAATACTTCCTCTTCTTCAATCACCCTTTCATCATCTCCTAACACCACCAAGCCTAGTTGTCTTTCCGTACACTGATGCAAAGGATGGTAGCGCTCTCCACACAAGAAACATAGACCCGTTGCTCTTCTATTCATGAGCTTTGAGAAAGGGAGATGTTTAGTGCCATGGTTTTGATCGCCATTGAAAAATCGACGTCCACCATCGCTATTACTGTCATTCATTTAAGTGGTGAGAGTTCGCGCTTAGATTGAAGAGAGATCTTTTTGGGCTGAATTCCCATGTTGGACTCAGACCCACGAACACCTTTAAGTGAGTTTGGGTTTTAACCGGATCTAAATCTCCCTTCGTCTACATACTTGGAGCTTCACTCCTTGTTCCCTATCCACGTCTTGGTTCCACTCGTTCCACTTCCGCGAGGAACCATCAAGTCTCGTTTCTCCATTTCCACATTCCGAGCTACGTGTATGACTTGAATCCGGTTGACAGGGTTAAATGTGCAAGCATGTAGCCTAATCTTAGGTTGCAATCGTCCTATGAAGTATCTCAAATACTGATCCTCAGGAAACCGTGCTACCTGAAAAGAGATGAACTCAATATTCATTCATATACTCCTCTACAGTCCCTGTTTTCATCCAATCTTTAAGTTTTTCAAAAGGATTGTCAGTCTTGTGTCTCTGTAGCGATCAATCAAAGCCCCTTTAGCTTCTCTTAGGTCGAATCGTCCTCTATTTCGAGAAGAAGATTAAACTAATGGATGGTTGCTCTTTCCATACTCAATTTGGCCAATCGAACTTTCACCTCCTTGGACGAGCCCTGCACTTTAAAATATGTCTTCGCTCGTGTAATCCATCCGATCGGGTCATTGTCATCAAACAGTGGCAACTCGACATTTTCTTAGCCATCTTGTATTTACTCCCCGGGTCCTCCACAATTGGAGATCCTGGAATAATTTCATCCCCTTTAAGGCATAGCTTGGCAAACTCCTCCATCGTACCTTGTCAAAACTTCAACAAAGATTTTTTCATGGAAACCTCTAGTGTTGTCAATATGTCCTCTAATGCATGGATTCTTTCTCCCATCTTTGGTGGCATCGACAATGTCAACTTTGCTAGCTCCTTGTTTCAAATCCATTAGGTCACACCAATGATAGAAATAGAGGAATTTGAGATTATATTATTTGGAATTCAAAAACTTAGTCAGCTTCGAGGCTTTACAAGCAAGGTAAGAAAAACAGAGTCCAAGACTCCTTTGGAGAGAAAGAATCTCTCCTAACCGATTTCTAACAAAAAAATCCCACTATCCTTGTCCCAACTATTCTCTCTCCCCAAATATCGGACTCCAAACTAGACGTCGATCGCTCCACCTCACCCATTCTTTAACTAACTCTCATTCTCTCCACTACCTGACCCCACTTCCTTTCTCCTAGTATAGACTTACCATATTCTGGGCCTTTCAGTCTTCTTAAGTATATTAGGCCCATTAACATCTTTTTGGTGTCTTGGAGTGCTATTACACACACACGCACACACAAAAACATATCTATATATGTATTGTGGTTGTACTATGAAATGTCAAAAGTAATATCTCATTGTCTATCTTAAGCACGAACTTTATTAGAAGAAGATACGTGAGCAAGTGCTATGCGACTATTGAGATCAGCCCAAACAACTGTGTTTGTCGATATCTAATATAAAGATATTCATGTTTATATACATTGTTGTAAGCACATAATCAGAATAATTTGGGGTTTGGTGATCTTTTCTCTATATTCAATCCGACGCTTCACCTTATAGCTTTGGACGCAACATGTAAAGACCAAACGAAGTCTTAAGATGCTCTAGTTGCAAGTTGGTAGACCAAGATCCTTGTGACTTCATAAGACGACGTTCTCGTGTAGATTAATCAGTTGCTCCTACAAACAAGCTTCTCATGAAAGAAGTTTCAAGCTTGTCTAAAAGGATGTTGACACACAAACACCCTTTTCTAAGTTTAAATGCTTGTTAGAATGGTAGAAGTAGCAGCAGAGCACAAAGTTGTCCTTCACCAAACCAAAAGATCTTAATAGTTAAAGTTGTGACGTTTGACATAAAAGACAAGCAAAAACACTCAATCACAACGATGTATTTTGTGACGTCTATAAATAGAAGCAACATCATGCAACACAAAGAGTAACCAAGTAAGAAGAGTGGGACAATTGAATAGCTGAAAAACAAATGCTCTACACGTCCTATGATTGTTTCCCTTATTTTGCTCAATATGTGCAGAGATAACATTTCCAATTTATCCACATCCCCATAATTTATTTTGAATCATAAAATCTTAATATTCCTAATTAATCTACACATAATATTTTGTTAACATGACTTTGGCCCTATTTGGAGGAAATTTCGATAAGCAATTCTGAGAGAAAAATGAGGAAAAATGAAATTAACTTCTTCATAAGCTAAAATTAGCTTGTACATAGAATTAAAAAATCAGATTTTGGAAAAGCTAATAGGAAACAATTTCTACAAATTAGGTCAAACATAAGCTAGTTTTAGCTAATGAAGAAGTTTGATTTGGTTTTTTTGTTTCTTATTTTTCTTTCTTAGTAGTGTTTGTAGAGAAATTTCTTCAAAAAAACCTTTGTGTAGTTGGCTTTTTTCACCTTCATTATTGTGCATTAATTGGTGTTATTTGCCTATGGTTTTTCTAAATATGGTCAAAAGAAGTAAGAATTTCACTTGATTAATTATTCAGTTATATTAGATGTCCTGGATTGAGTGAAAGGAATTAATTGAAGAATGAGATGAATAAAAATTGAAGACTTAGTTGATGGAAGAATATGAAGATGCATATTTACAAGTATTTGTGTATGGCTCCCTATAGTCTCTTGTTTACGTGGTTTTTAATTTTTTTACTTCTAGACGTGGTCTTTTTACCACTATGATAAAAACAATCTAAAGATGTTTCTTCATATGAGCTTTGGTCTCTACCATGATCATAGGCCCCAATTTTCTCATTAAAATTAGTCCCTAATTGTTCATCAAAGTTGTTTCCTTTCCTTTGATGCTTGGATGTTTAATTTATGATAAACTTCTCGGAGATTACTTACTATAGATTCTTTCTTTTTGATTAATAATGCTAAGCTTTTCATTCAATGCATTTGGACTCTAATATTTTACATCGTTTTAGTTGATTTATGGAAATTAATGCTTGGGTGTAGAGAGTTTCTAGTTATAATTTATGCTTTGAAGTTCTCTGGGATTATCATAGGTCGGAGCATAACATTCTCTTTTGAATTTTGCAGTTCTAAAGTTAATCTGTCGTGCTTAACAGAGAAGACAGCTAGAATTACTAACCAGGTAGTATCTGTAAATTCTCAACCTGAACCTTCAGGCAAGGAGTCTTCTCAGAAATCAAGGATAACTTCCGTAGAAGGAAATAAACTTACTTCGAAAAATTGCAAGGTCACTCCTGCTCTTTCAAGCTTAAAAACTTCAAGGTTGAGTGCCAAATTGTTTTACTTCCTTCTTCTGTTCTCTTTAATTTCCTGCACAACGTTTAAATAATTTTAATTTATCGGGAACTTTGGAGCTAACAGGATTCTAACAACTTCTTTACACCAAAAAGAAACAAACTCCATAGTAAGCAATGGCCAGAGCATTCAGATACAGGGCATATCCGCATCAAAGAATGACAATCCTATTGACATCGATAACAATAAGAAGCCTTCAACCCCATTCTTGAAGAGAAAAACTCTTGAGGTTTGACATTTTTAAAGATTTTTACCGTTTGAATGATTGAAGGGAAACTTCCTCACTTAAATTATTTGACACTCGCAATCCAAATCATATCTACAAATGCTATGTACTTTGGGTGCATAATTCTTCCCGTTGGACCCTTAGTTGACTCCCATTCACATGGCTGGAATGTGTAGAACGTAAACAGAATTTCATAACTATGTTACTCTAACATGAAGATATGTTACCTTTGTGCTCAAAAGAATCATACAGAAATGCTTAGAAGCTGATTGTTACAGATATGATATCTTTGTTACCCTAAGATTCAATTCCACAGGTTTCTGAAGCTGATTTTACATCGTTGAGGTCCCTAAAGCGCATCTCTCAGTCTCTTAGTAAAAGCAGGTTCTGAGAAATAGTTGATTGCCTTAACTTCTATTTATGATAAATTATGTAATTTCTTATGCTGGTACTTCTGGACATGTAACTATTCTTAACTGCAGAGATTCCAAAGAATCATCAGAAGAAGTTATTGGAGAGGTACACAACCAAAGCTTAGGGATTGGTATATTCGATGTGTTGTCATATATTTTGATGATTACTGCGTGGTACTGATAAATACAAGGACTTAAGGATATTTGTCAACAACTTCGTTTTAATGACTTTCATTGATCGTGATATCATTCATCTACACATATTGCATAGATATCTGCAACCATAAATAGTACTAATGGCACAGTTATTCTAATTGCTAAATTCGGGCAATCTAATTATAAATAGTGAATACCCCGATTTCTAATATAAATAGACAGACTTTATGCCACATGTAACAGGAACATTAAGCACAAGCTCCCCTATTGATAATTGTAGATACTAAATTTTTATTTCTCTATATATTTACCAAAATATCCTTCTATGAAGTCAGGTGGGGAGTATGCCAACCAATTTACTTTACAATCATTCAACTCCTGGACTTAAGAGTTCACCAGAGATTAAAGTGATGGAAGTGCAAATACCTGATTCTATACTCATGGAAGATAACGGCAATGTTGAAAAGGCTGAAGCGTATATGAAAGAACTTGAAGATGTGAGTAATCTGAACATTTTATCATCTATATTAGTGTTATGTTAAAATTATTCAACTAACCAGGTCATCAATATCTAAGTATATTTAAGCAATATAGGGGTGATATTGATGAAAACGGTTACCTTCTGCTATCTGCATATAAAAACGGTTTCATACAATTCAAGAAGTTGATCTGGCTACTGAAAAAACACGCTACTATGCTCCTTTGTACCACTAGAATGAACAAATACTTTGCATTTATTCTGTTTAAAGTACCACTAGAACAGTCCAACTGTGCTTTCACGGTTAATAGAAAATAAAAAAGCAGCTCAATTTCGTTAGAAAAATGCCAAATTCAACAAAACAGTATAAGAAAAGGGTGGGAAAAATTTACACAATGTTGACATGTGTTCAAACAGTTTATATATATATATATATATATATATATGAATAAAGCACCGTATTAAGACATTATGAAGGAAGTTATCACGAGAGATGAGAGTATTAGAGCAAGAAATCTCAACTTGTATAATTAAAGTAAACAGTTAATATTAAGACTAATTGTAATTTATAACAATCTTAACCATTTATGTGTGGTTGTATGAGTAGGATTAACTTCCCTCATACACTCAATAGATAAGCTCTAAATTCCCCGTTCTTGTGTTTAAATTTTTATGCAACACCAAATTATCTCTTGGCCTGCTTAACAAAATCATAACTGTGTACACTTTGGCTGGCTTAACACTTACATAATTTTTAATGGTGGATTTCTTTTTCAATGTGATTTCTTGCAGATTTGTAACATGCTGAAAAAGAAGCACGAGGAAGCAAAAGACTTGTTAATTCGAGCCATTGTGAACGACAATAACTTGCTGATGCTTAATCACCCCATTTATGAAGAAGAAATATCCTCCCATTATTATTATTATTTTTTTTTCATTTCCTCCTAGTCATTTAACTTTAGAAATTAATGCTGGTTCTTTCCTTGACATTTTGTGCACATTCGGAAGGTTCAGAAATTTGCTTCGCAGTTGATGTCTAAGGGGATCCAAACTTGATCGGCTACAAATTATTGCATTCGGAGGTATGTATGTGGAAAGATCTTTGCTACGTGTTTCCTATTCTAGACAAAAAACAAGGTATTAGTGATCATCTGAATTTAAGGACTGAATACATGTATTCCTTCAGCGTTATCTGAACTTAACTGACATTTGTTTTCCTTACAATAAGAAATTATGATTTTTTTTTTCACTTGTTTGGTCTATTGTGGTTTTAAATTTGTATGAAGTCTATTATGATGCATGTCTCAAGTCATTTCACCCTTACCTTATGCATTCATTAACTCAACTATCTTCTTTTTAACTACGTACTCGGGAAAAAAAAAAAAAAGAAAATAGCTTTTTCAACAGAAGCCAATTGCGATGTCTTAGAAAATTCTCCTGTCAAGACTTTTGGCATAGAGAACAAAACGCCGAGTACATTTGCAAAGCTAAAATTTGGAGTCCATCAATGAATACATTTATAATGTTCAAAATATACTACAGCAACACAAAACACACACACACATATATACATATATATATATATAGAACTTTATTATAAATTATATAAATTGATCATCAAAATTTTTATATTAATTTTTTTTATAAAAAGTTTAGTTAAATATAACAATATACAAAAATAATCTGATTATTCATCTAAATTCTAAAGGTTTCTTCTCTCGGTACCGATAAAGACAATCTAGAGATATTACCTATCATATATGATCTATTTCTTACATCTATAATTATAATAGAAATCTACGCAGTAAGTTTATGAGATTTTAACTTCTAAATAAATTGATCTTGTCAGTCCCCTTTAATGTTATGTCGAAGCTTGAGAGAGCTTCTTCCCTCCACCTCCATACCTAGGAAAAAAAAAACAATTTTATCCTTAAAATTAAATTTTTAATCCAACACTACCCTTAATCTTCCTGCATCCCAAATTGAATCTTGCACTTTCTTCGTTCAGCAGATTCTTTGTTGCCTTCAGCATTGATCAACTTGCTCATTGCTTTAGTTGTTCCCTCATTCTCTATTGCAAATTGAAGCAAGGGTAAGGTTTTGTTAGAACACCGCAAACACTAATTCCTATTAATATACTTCTTTTATTAAAAAATAGTTCCATAGAACCACTTATAAAGGAAATAATTATTCCGTTCTCAGAGGTTTACACCCTGTGAATAATACAAAATTACTTTTTATATATTCTCCTGCTCGAGACGGGTCTTAAATAGACTCGCCTTCTACACCTAACTAATCCATCCACCTCTATTTATTTAACTTTCTTCTATAATAAATCTTTAATCCTGTATCTATCTCTAGTGATCTAACAATATTCACTTCTGAAAAATTCACCTTTGTCCTCAAGGTGGAATTTCGGGAATTGTTCCTGAATATTTGTCAAATCCTCCCAAATAGCCACTTCAACTGCATCATCTTCCCATTGAATAAGCATTTGCTTCACTGGTTCTCCTTGTCTATCTTCAATTCTGGTTTGCAACACCTTCTTCGGTTTCAACCTTTCTCGAATTCCTTGCAAATTTGGTGGTAAGGTCGATCCGACCTGTCCCTTTCCTATTGCACATTTGAGTTGAGAAACAGGGAAGATTGAGTGAATTTATACTCCCTCTTGGCAACTGTAGTCTATAAGCTACAGGACCCACTTGAGCTATCACCACAAATGGTCCATAATAGTGTGCTGATAGTTTCGGGTGTAATGTAGTAGACATGGACTGTTGTTTGTGGAGTCTAACCTTCAAGTACACTTCATCCCTCACCTTAATTATTGATGATTTTTTGTGTTTGTTGGCAAATTTGGACATTGGGTCCTGGGCTCGCTGTAGGTGAAATTTGAGTTGTTTCAATGCCTCATCCCGATTCATCAAGTCTTGTGCCACTGCCTCTAGCTTTGTTTCCCCTGGAATATAACGAGCTATTGATGGTGGTGGCTTTCCATATACTACCTCAAAGGGGGTGCATTTGGCAGCCCTTTGATAGTTGGTATTATACCAATATTCAGCCCAGGAAATGAATTGCACTCATGCCTTTGGCTGTTCCGAGCTAAAACATCGCTATTAAGTTTCTAAGATTCTGTTCAATACCTCCGTTTGTCCGTCAGTCTCTGGGTGATACGTTGTGCTCATACTTAATTGCGTCCCTTGCAATTAGAAGAGCTCTTTCCAAAACAAACTCACGAATACAGGATCCTGATCACTCACAATTGATGCAGGAATTCCGTGTAGCCTTATCACCTCCCTCGTGAACACCTCTGCTACCGACTTAGTTGAATATGGGTGTTTAAGGGGAATAAAATGCGCATACTTGCTGAGATGATCCACTACGACAAGAATGGCATCATACCCATTGGATTTGGGCAATCGAGTGATGAAGTCCATACTAACCTCCTCCCATACTACTATTGGAATGGGTAAAGGCTGCAGCAACCCTTGAGGTGAGCTAGCTAAATACTTATTCTGTTGACATAAGATGCACTCAACTACAAATTTTGTGATGTCTCTTCATCCCAATCCAATACAGCGATTGAGAAATTCTTCTGAAAGTGCGAAACACTCTCGATGACCTTTCAAAGGAGTAATATGAATCTCCTTCATCATTTTCGGTATCCATGCCGATGTTGCCGAAATCACCAACCTCCCCTTGTAATTTAGTCTCCCGTTCTCTAATGTATAATTTCCATTCGTCTCAGGATTTTTCTTTCAGTTCAGCAATTTAGTGTCATTTTGGATCTCATCTTCAATCTTCTCAATATCCTGCCAATATGGTCTGGAAATTTCATTAATCTCGACTCCCTTTCCTTCCTCCTCTTTAAACGACCTAGACAAGACATCCACTACTTTATTGGTCTCTGCTGGTTTATACACAATATCAAACTCATACCTCAATAATTTGGCTAACCAGTTTTGCTAATTTTGAGTTGTAATTCGTTGTTCTAAGAGGTATTTCAAACTCTTTTGGTCTATACACACTGTGAACCTTCTCCCTATCAAATAAGGTCTCCAATGTTGGATCGCTAAGATAAGGGCCATGAATTCTTTTTCATAAATCGACTTAGCCAAAGACATATCAGCCAATGCCTTGCTAAAGAATGCTATTGGCTTCTTTTCTTGTGAAAGAATCGCTCTTATGCCTTTTCCAAATGCATCGCATTCAATACAAAATTGCTTGTTAAAATTGGGCAAGCTTAATACCGAGGTTGTGGTTAGGGCTTCTTTCAACTGCTCTAAAGCCTGTGTGCCTTCCTCTGAAATGTGAAATTTCCTTTCTTCAATAGTTGAGTTAAAGGTCGTGCTAGCTTCCCATAATTGTGTATGAACCTCCTGTAATATCCTGTTAAACCCAAAAATCCCCTCAAAGATTTAATGTTCTTGGGTATCGGCCATTGCTTCACCGCCACCACCTTTTGTTGGTCCATTTTCACCCCTTCTTCTGAAATAAGATGACCCAAATACTGCATCTCCTTTCTTCCGAATGCACACTTCTTCAAATTGGCAAAGAACTTGTGTTGTTGTAAAGTCTTGAGCACCATCTGAAGTTGACTCAAATGTGCTTCCCATGTCTTGTTATATATAAGGATATCATTAAAAAATACCAAAACAAACCTTCTCAAATACAGCTGCAAGATAGAGTTGATGACACATTGGAAGGTGGTTGGTGCATTGGTAAGCCCAAAAGGCATCATCAACGATTCGTAATGACCATGGTGAGTGCGAAAGGCGGTTTTCTGGATATCTTCTTCCTTCATTCGTATCTGGTGGTACCCAGAACGCAAATCCACTTTAGAGAAATAGCAAGCTCCATGCAATTCGTCCAACAACTCTTCTATTATCGATATTGGAAATTTATTTGGTATTGTAGCCTTATTTAAGGCTCTATAATCCACACATAACCTGTAACTACCATCTTTCTTCTTCACAGGGATGACTGGGCTTGAAAACGGACTGTTACTAGTTCGTATTATCCCCGTTTTCAACATCTCTTCCACTTGCTTCTCTATTTCTGCCTTCATCACATAAGGGTATGTATATGGTCTGGCATTTATAGCTTCAACTTCCTCCTTCAAAGGGATTTGATGATTAACCCCTCTTTGTGGCGGCAATTCCCAGTTCTCCTAAAAAATCCCACTACATTCCTTCAATACTTCTTCCAATTCTCTTCTCTCTTTCTCGGATAAGTCCACCTTCCCACCTTTCTCCTCTTCGAATTCCCCCATATCAACTCCCCATATCACTGCTACCGCCATAATTTCTCGTTCCTTCTTTAAGGCTTGCAGGGTCACCATGATCTTTCTCAAAGTAAGGTCTCCTTGAATTCAAATGGCCTGTCCATGACAGTGATAGGTCATTGTTAGTGTTTTCTAATTGACTCTCACATCTCCCAATGTGGCCAGCCAAGCTATTCCAAGAATTACGTCTACTCTACCTAGTTCAAACAGAGTGTGTCTTTAATGATATGATCCCCTATCTTCACTCTCATCTCTTTACAACATCCCCTAGTGCTTTTTCTAAACCTATCTCTTAATTTCACACTGTAAGCGGGAGTGTCCTTTACCGCTAGATTCAGATTGTGCACCATCTCTTTCGAAATGAAATTGTGGCTTGTACCACTATCAATCAAGAATAATACCTTCTTACCCATGACCTCTCCTTGTAATTTCATGGTCTGTGGATGAGTCATTTCCCCTGCTAATAACACAGATACATTCATGTTGTTGCACTCTTTATCTTCATGGCTTTCATTCTCCAATTCCTTCGTATCGTCTTCCGACCCGTTTGGTTGGCTTGCGCCTTCAACCCAATCTTTCTCATCTTCTCCGCAGATCACCACTCTCAAGTTTTTATCAAGACAATTGTGTCCATAATGGTAAGCGCCACCATAATGGAAACAACGCCCTTACTCCCTTCGTTTCACATACTCTGGGTAAGGTAATGTTCTTAATCCTCTACTTTTCGTCACATCCCCCTTATTCAAATTTGGTCGAGTTTATTGGGTAATGTCCCTCTTTGCATTACTAGCAATACTTGATATCAACGTTATGTTCCTCCCCTTGCGATTGTGAATCGGTATTGAGAATTTTGATAACTACTCACTCCTCCTTTGTCCCAGTTTGGCGTTTCCTCCAAGTCCATGGCAATCTCCATAGCTCTCGTTAATTCCTTAGGATTAAGTGGTTTGATTAGAAGCCTAGCCTTAGGTTGTAATCCAACCATAAAGTACCCCAACATTTGCTACTCCGTAACATTAGGCGCTTGAGACACCAACACTTCAAATTCTTGGATGTAATCTTTGATGCTCCCTTGTTGTTTAATCTTGGTTAACCTTTCAAAAAACAGAGATTCTTTCTCTCTCTCCAAATCTTTTAATCAAGGTTGTCGTAAACTCCTCCCAAGATGGGTTCTTGGTTTTTTGTCTCCAAAATTTAAACCAGTAATTTGCACTCCCTTCCATACTTATGAAAGCCAACTTCAATCTCTCCTTGGTTGTCACATTTTACACCTCAAAAAGTTTCTCAACACGGGAAACCCATCCTTGAAGGTCAGATCCATCAAAAATTGGTAATTCTACTCTTCTTGTCCAAGCCTTCGCTCCTTCTTCCTCATATCTAGAATTATTTTCATGATCAAAACTTCTTTACTTTTTATCTTCCCCATTCACGGAATTCTCTCCTGCTTCAGATCTTTTGTATACTTTCTTGAAATCCTTTAACATTTCTTTGATTTCTTTTAAATCCAATAAGCCTTCTTTGACAGTTATCATATCCGATTTCAACTCCGCAATGATGCGTCCTTGTTTGCCGGCCAACTTCTCCAAGGTGTTCACTCAGTGCTCCATTTCTAACGATCGCGGAAAAACAATTTCCTCCTCCCAAAAAGGATCCAGCAGGTCAGACCGATTGTTAGAACATTGCAAACACTAATTCCCAGTAATACTTTGCACCCACACTTGTATTATGAATATACCTCTTTTATTGAAAAATAGTTCAACAGAACCACATACAAAGGAAACAATTATTCCTTTCTCACAGGTTTACACCCTGTCAACAATACAAAATTACTCTATCTATTCTCCTGCTCGAGGGTGGTCTTAAATAGACCCGCCTCCTACACCTAACTAACCCAACCACCTCTATTTATTTAACTTTCTTCTATAATAAACCTTCAATCCTGTATCTGTCTCTAGTAGTTTAACAAGTTTATTATGTATTTTGTATTATTTGTACATAGTTGATCTAGAGTATTGGATGGTGGTGGATGACGGAGAATAGAGATATTAGTTTCGTGGTTTTACAATCTTTCGGATTCTATAATCCAAACGCTAAAACGTTTTGAGAATGACTTTCAAATTACAGAATCCGAATGCTATTAGACATTTGAAAATGATTTCTAGATTGTGCAATTCTGAAACATTTCCTCGATTCTCCACCTACCTTTTTTACTCACATTGCTTGTGGTTTTAATTTCTTTGTGCATTAATTAATTAGAGTGCTTCTTCCTGCACCTCCATTGTATCTTCTTACACCTCCATAATTCTAATATTGACCATGAATAAAAGATGGAAACGCCCATTCATAAACTTTAAAGCTTTCAGAGTGTAGAATTCGGAAGTCATAACAAAATTTTTTTGCCTATGGATTCTACAATCCGATAAAAGAAATACCTTCCAGATTTTAGCATCCGTAAACCAAAAAATTTTGTTATGATTTTCGGATTCTAAAATCTAGAAGTTTAAGGTTTATGAAAATTACTTCCGGATTGAAATTTCGAAAGATTATGTTTAACAAAATGGACTTTTGGATTGCACAATTCAGAAGCTTGAATTTGACAAAAAAAAAAGGATTAAATGTAGAAGAAATGTTGAAGTGAAGATGAATATGTTGGTGAATTGAAGGAGTGTAATTAGCGAGGTACGTGGTGAAGGTGGAAAGGAAGAGAATGGAGGAAAAAATAATGAATGAGAAAACCAAAAGACTAGTGGGTTTGAAGGAGAAACTTTTTTGTCTCTCCATTGCCTAGTGAAGGATCCATGAAAAGATAATGAATGAGAAAACCAAAAGCCTACTGAGTTTGAAGGAGAAACTTCTCTTTCCCTATTACCCAAACATTAATGGAGAGATAGAGAAGTTTCTCCTTCAAACTCCCTAGGCTTTTGGTTTTCTCATTCATTATCTTTTCCCTGGATCCTTTACTGGGCAATGGAGAGACAGAGAAGTTTCTCCTTCAAACCCAATAGGCTTTTGGTTTTCTCATTCACTATATTTTCCTTAATTCTCTTCCTTTCCACCTTCACTACCTGTCTCACCAATTACACTCCTTCAATTCACTAACAGATTCATCTTCACTTTAACACTTCTACTTTCAAATCTTTTTTTCTTTGTTAAATTCAAGCTTCTAGATTATGTAATCTAAAAGTCAATTTTATTAAAAATAAGTTTTTGAATTGCATAATCCAAAAGCTATTTTTATATCCTTAAAGCTTCCGGATTAGAGATGCAAATTTCAATTCAAAAGTAATTTTCATAGACTTTAAATTCTAGAATGTAGAATCCAAAAGTCATAACAAATATTTAGTGTACAAATTTTACAATCTAAAGGGTATTTTCTTTACCAAATTCTAAAGACAAACAAATTTTGTTATGACTTCTGAATTCTATATCGGGAAGCTTTAAAATTTATGAATAAACATTTTTGTGTTTTATTCATTTACTCATTATCAATATTGGAATTATAAAAATTATGGAAATGCAAGAAGATGCTTTCTAAATTTGACACTTGTAACCGGATTGGTTTTGGATATATCCCACAATGAGTCGCCTAAGTGGAGAGGGTGTCTAAGCTTCATAGAACTCCATTGTCAATGAGTGGTCAAATTTACCAATAAATAATCAAAGTGTGTAATATAAATTACGTTATAGTAATTATAAGTTATATACGATAATCTAAGTATGATTTTCTTCCTCAGTATAGTTGCTGAACAGGGAGAAGGAATCTCGCAACTCTTCAGATAAAAATAAACTGTTGCTATTTTTTATTGAATATAAATAGTTTCTAACCCATCGAGCTGTAAGGGATAGCTCTGATTCACAAAATTAACTTTTGGCGTGGAAGCTTAATTCTTCCATCAACTCAAACTCCTGCCTGGAAGGAAACGAATAACTAAGCACTAAATCAAGAAGCATGATATTAATTAGCTTTAGATAGACATCACAAAAACACATAAGTCTGACAAATTAGCCATCATTCAGAGTGGGATCATTCAAAGGTCGAGAGGCAACATGGTCAGAAATGGGACTAGCCCCTTTCTTTTTCATATACGACACAGCTATACACTCACTTGGCAACAGATTGGGGAGTTGCATGCCTCCAAAATGAATCTTTAAGCACAAATGTCCAAACAGAGGATTTATAAAAGCTTATGACAATTAGGAAGTGCTCACATAAATACAAAAAGAATTAGGAAATGCAATAAGGACTTCCACTTGGATCACTATAAAATAAAATAATGAAGTAAAAACCTGATGCACATATATCTCTATATATACACGCTACCTCTTCGCAAGGATATATAGCAAATTTGTCTAGCATTTTTCAGAATCTTGAAGGGAAAATGGCGAGACTGAGTATTTGTTTCTGCACTTTACTCCTGTTGCTCTCATTCTCCATGTCCGAAACTCGCCCCTTGAGAAATCCTGACCCATTTTCTTCTTACTTTCCCCGTGGCTCCATGTTCCTTAGCACTATCAAGCACTACCTTTATACAGGACCAGAAGGCAGAAACCTAGCCACGAAGAGTGTTGAGGTGTCCTACAGCATTGGGTTCAGAAATAGCAATGCAGCAAGAAGCCCGTACTACCGGCCCAACCGGGTGAGTCCGGGAGGCCCAGATGCACATCATCACTTCAAAACAGGGAGTAACACACTAAATTAACTTTTTAAAACTACCAGTTTCACTTAATTTAACTCTTGAAATAATCACTAGTCTTTGAAATGTGTTTGGACCAACCTCTTCAATAAAAGATAAAATTAATTTATATTTTATAAAACCCTCTTCAATAAAATTTCTAAATTTTTTGAGCTATTCATAAATTATAATTTATGAAAGCTTTTTATTTTTTTTAGAAATTTTTATAAAGAAAGGTGTATTCAAGTCCATCCCAAACAAAGACTCAGTTATTTGAAGAGCTAGATTATTTGAAACTCAGTTCCAAGAATTAATTTAGCGCATTATTCCCTGTTTTAGAGTTATTGAGAAAGTAATGATTAGTGGAGGGCAAGCTAGGGAGGAGGTAATCTATTTGTATGTTTGAGTTTTGCTACTATGAAATAACGATTTGTGGTGGAAATAAAAAAAGGTGGCGCCAGAAGGTTGGCATACATTTTCTGTAAAATTGTCGAAATATTTTGTTACACTGTGTAAGTTGAAACAAGTATCTTTGTTTGATCCCAATAAATTACACATTTTCTCTTTTATTTTGCGATCCCAGTTGGCATTTATGATTGGGAAAATTATCGATCCATGATGACAAATACAACAGATTATTGAAGGTTTTTTTTTTTTTTTTTT
>Ga0099824_1003420_pt1 | contig 23213 bp, 13 predicted proteins | sample SiratrowhiteBW_FD_76837 | JGI IMG/M metagenome (GOLD analysis project Ga0099824, IMG submission 76837) | Root nodule microbial communities of legume samples collected from California, USA - Siratro white BW | ecosystem: Host-associated > Plants > Roots > Nodule | place: USA: California... | reverse complement strand
TTTCAACATCACTGGCAAAGAAGTATAGAGCTATATTATCTTCACTAACACCACCATGATGAAATTGTGAAGGCCACAAGCTCAAGCGAGAAGCCTCATTGAAAGAAACTTTAGGTAGAAACTGGTTCACTGCTCCAAAAACCTTGGGAGAAGCACAAGAGGATAAATGTGCCTGAAGTCCAGTATATAAATCAGGAGGTTTTCCATTTCTATGCACTTCGAAGACACCCCTGCAAGCAAACAACAAAGCTTGTGTATATTTCGAAACAAGACAATTTATAAACACTAAGAGCAATCCAGAACAAGAGACAAAAACCTGGTACTGAAAGAAGGATTCCACACCAGAAAATGAAACCAAAATATCAAGAGCAGCAAATTAACCCCTTCACCCATCTCAAAGAAAAAAGAAAATACAATAGCAGGAATAGAGATCACACCTGAAATAACTTGAGGCTCCAAATTTTTCCGGTTTATATTGCTCATTGACCATGATAATGCACTTGCTTTTCCATCCTGATTAACCTTCACCTCTCGATTGATGTTCATTGCAGAAGGTTTACTGGATTCAGCACGAGGTTTGAGCCTTTGATCACCCTTAGGACAGGAAACAACAGAAGTAACCACAGGCCGATCAATCCTAGATGGAAATTTCCTGTCAAGTGCACCTGATTCTTTTAAATGTCCAGGTCCGTTCAAATCCTGCATAGCTGCAGACTTGGGTGAAAGCATTTTAACTTTTGAGTCAGTTGCATTTGTTCGCCCCAAACTTGAAGATTTGAATAATGTTGATTTGCCAGTCACCCGAGCAGGCATCCCCATGTTCTTTGAAGCATGTTCATTACCCCCTTTTGGTTTTGGGGGAACAACTTCATCAACAAGTTTGACTCTTGGCTTGGAATTTACATTGTTGAATGAATTAGATTTCACCAACATACCTGTTCATAAGAAACAATTTGTGCATATCCAATGGTCCATATAGAATTTTAGATGATTCCATACTGTAATTGATGCAGCATTAAGAAAAATTAAGCTGCTAAGACCTTCAAACAAACTACGCTGACATCACCAATAATCACAGCAAGAACAATCCCCTGATTTGATATGATGAAACCTGGTGGCATCTCTCACAACTAATTCCCGACCGGTTACTATTGAGACTCTTTTTGCAAAATCATGGCAGTCTTTGCATGATCGTGTATTTTTGAATACCATAATGGGGGTCTCAGCTGGTGTGCATATGAGACCATAGGCTATAGCTAATCTCTCACTATGATCAAGAAGCTGCTCTTTGCGTTCAGTAAAGTCAGATAGTGCATCCTCTTCGTTGAGAAGGCACTCCTCATTCCTTTTGAAAGAAAAATTGAGTTCTTTCAATTTTGAGTATATTTGTTCTGTTTGAGGATGGTGCCTATCACCTACCACAAAACGGTGGACTTTAGCCTTCACAATAATCCAGCTGCAACTGACTTCCTTCCTCAAGTTCCTTTCAGTCATCATCTTCCTAAATTGGGCTGCCTCATCCCACTTTCCAGCCAAAGCATTCAAGTTGAACATGATCACATAAGTAGCAGAGTCCAGTGGGTCCAGGCGAAAGATGTTTTCAGCTGCAATCATCCCAATCTCAAGATTCCGATGGCTCCAACATCCTCCCAATAAACTTTTCCAACTCATCACATCAGGTTCAAGTGGCAGATTCCTTATCATCTCATGAGCCTCCTGAAGCATTCCAGCACGAGAGTATATATCAATCATGATATTGTAATGATCAATTATTGGGTTCACACCATATTTGTCGCTCATTGAATCCAAAAACTGCTTCCCCTCCTTAACTAAACCCGAATGACTACAAGCATTTAACAAACCTATGAATGTGACGGCATTTGGCTTTACACCAGACCCCTGCATCTCTTCAAAAAGCCTTAAAGCTTCAGAAGCTTTGCCGTGATAAGCATGAGCACATATTATTGCAGTCCACGCAATAGTATCAGGTTTATCTATTGTCAAAAATGCTTGATGTGCGTAATCCACTTTGCCACATTTTGAGTACATGGTAATCAAAGCACTCTCCCCAGATAGGAATGAAACTAGCCCCTTTTTTATTGCATCTGCATGGATTTCAGCACCACAGATCAAATCTGAGACAGCAGAGCATGCTTGAAAAATGTTGGTATAGATGAATGAATTCAATAACACTCCTTTACTTCTTATTGTCTTAAAAACCTCTAGAGCCGTGTCAAATCTACCACTTTGGCAGTATCCAGCAATTAAAGCACTCCATGAGAAATCATTAGGTTCACATATGGTCTCAAAAGCTCGACGAGCAGCATCAAATCTTGCACACTTAACATAAAAGTCCACAAGTGGGGTACCAACTGAGACCTCAGATTCCAAGCCAAGTTTTATACAGTAACTATGAATTTTCCTTCCAGTATATAAGTCTCTTAAAGCAGCACAAGCCTTGAGCACTATAGAAAAGACAAATTCATCCAACTCCACACCTTCACTTATCATCTTGGCAAATAACAACACAGCATCATTGTGCCTTGCAGCTTGAGTATAACCCACCATCAACCCAGTGCATGCGACAACATTTTTCCTAGTCATCTTATTAATGGAAACTTCAGCGCCATCCAACCACCCACACTTGACGTACATATTGGAGATTAATGTCTCCGCAGAAATATCAGCAGCAAACCCGATCCTTATCAGCTGAGAATGTATCTGTTTGCCAAGCTCTAACATTGAAGGATCCACAAAAGACATAATAAGTGTACTGAAGATAGAGAAGTTGGGTCTAATCCCCAAATCCAGCATATGCAAGAGCAATCTAGCAGCTTCATCTGTATGCCCTTCCTTTGTGTAAGCAGATATAATAGTGGCCCAAGAGAACAAATCCCGATCAACCATTGTATCAAAGAATCTCTGAGCATCTGTGAAACTTTTACAGTCACAGTACATTTGAAGGATGCAATTGTCAATGAATCTATTGGTGTTGGAGAACCTCTGCAGTCTGCTATGAAATAATCTTCCATCAGACAATGCTCTCAGCATTCCACACATTTTAAAGAGACATTCGTAAGATTGGGGATTAATGGAAATACCCTCTCTGTCCATTTTTTCAATGAATTCATGCACTTCTCTAACCTTCCCTTGTTTGGTCAAAGAAACCAAATGCAAGTTTTCAACTTGGCCTTGTTTCTTTGGATTGGTCCTCACTGAAGAATGAGTGCTTTTCAGAGAGACCCATGAAGGGATTTGAGCAAAATTGGCACTTCTCACATTATTACTCTTATCATTAGCTACCACTACCGGTGAAGAACAAGAAAGCACCCCAGAGAACTGGCAAATTATCGAACACATGGTCAAAGCTGATCTAATCAGAATAGAATAGAAAATCAGAACCTGTTTATGCGGAATTGTTTCTCCAATTTGCCCTCGCCTCTCTTCAAGAGAACTTTTCCGGCGCGGTGAAGTTGAATCGGCGATATGTTTGGTCTTGTCGAGTACTTAAGCTTCGGCAGTTTTTCTTTTGGGCATTTTCTGCAATTGGGTATCTTCCTACCTTACAGGAAGCAAATGAGGGGTGAAGGAAGCAATTGCCCAACTTAAGCCCAATACCGAGATGACAAGGGCCAATTCTTCATGCACCTCCATAGATTTACTTTGCACCCCCACAAACCTTGAAATTCCCATTTTAACCTTCCAATTTTAGCGCACCATTGCTCCTACCTATCTCTCTAGAATTTATGCACAATTTATTGATACATTTATTTCATTTTCACGAGGAAGCCTACACTAAATTACAACATAAACTTAACCAAACGCATGCTTAACAATGATAAAATTAAAGTTTAATGATGATGGAACTGTCTATATTATTATTAAACAATACGAATAAAACCCATTAATGTAACTTAAAAATAATCGCATAAAATTTAAAAAATTATCGTACACAATAATTTAAGATTGTCTTTTATACTATTATTTTTATTATTGCACATCCTTTTTTTTTTTTGAAGTAATTAATAATAAAGTAGGCCATCAATTCTTGATTGTGAAATAGGTAGGGTGCTTGGTTTGGGTTGGGAATGAGGTTTGGATGTAGACTTTGAAGAAAGCTAAAATAATAAAAACACTAGCTTTACTTTCTGCCTTCATCATCGGCCACCCACCACTAGAAGCTTATAGCTTCTTTCCCATTTTTTCTTCCAAACTTTTTCCCTTCTCTTTCCTCTCTTCCATAGCATAGCATATTCAGACAAACTTCTTTTTTCTCATTTCTGTTTCTGCCATAAGAGAAACCAAACTCAAAAGTACATCAACAACAACAATCATTATGGTTAGTAGTATTATTATTAGTACCAACATCAATGTAACCCACACGTGTGCTTTTCTTTTCTTTTTTTCTTTCCTTTTTCTTGTGTTTTGCTAATTGTTCTTTGTTATGGATTGTACTTAGGGGGGTGGAGGAGATGCAATTGGGGGGATGAGAGGTCCCAATGAAGAAGATGATGCTATTGGAAAGAATGAAGAAGAAAAGTGGCCACCATGGCTTAGGCCACTTCTCCAAACAAGTTTCTTTGTTCAATGCAAAGTCCACACAGATTCCCACAAAAGTGAATGCAACATGTATTGTTTGGACTGTATGAATGGAGCCCTTTGTTCTGTCTGTCTTGCTTCTCACAGAGAACACAAAGCTATTCAGGTAAAAACTCTGCCTTTAAAAGTCTTTGGAAGATCTATGATTTTTTATTCAATTCTTTGGTGATTTGAATCCCCCCAAAGGGTAAAAGCTCCAGAATTTGGATGCCTGTATTCTGATTCTGTAATTTTGCTGCATTATTACCTTGTTAGGATCAAACCCTTTTCGATTGATCCTAAAAAATGTTGTCTTTTTTATCGGTTTTATCGGTGGTTATACGTGCCATTCAACGCTGAATTATCAATCCCAAAGTCAACTATGGATGGCCAGTTAAAGTTAGCACTTTGAATTTTCTTCCATTAAAGAATTGATTTTTGTCCAATTTGAATAAGTGCCCATTGGTTCATCCTGTGAGATAGATTTTTATTACTTTAACATTTTGGTATTGTATTGTAGCCAAACTAAATAGTGATGATTTATATCTGATGACTTGTTCTTGTGTTCTTCTATCTCCTGATTATTTTTCAAAGATAAGGAGATCTTCATACCATGATGTGATAAGGGTGTCGGAGATACAGAAATTTGTGGACATAACAGGGGTCCAAACTTACATTATAAACAGTGCCAAGATTGTGTTCTTGAATGAAAGGCCTCAGCCTAGGCCTGGCAAAGGAGTCACCAACACCTGTCAAGTCTGTGAGCGCAGCCTTCTTGATTCATTCAGCTTCTGCTCTCTTGGTTGCAAGGTATATGTATATAGTTGCAGTAGCTTTATACGCATCTTTTTATTTTACAGATACACTATATATATTTACTGTCATTTAATCATATAGCATTGTGTATAATAATATTGTTAATTATTATAATACCTACTTAGAAAATTACTAAAACTAAAGTCCTGGTCCTATTTTTTTAAGTTTAAAGCAACTGCAGCAAACTAGAACTGTCATGCAATATTAGTTTGGATAAAGATATTTGCATGCAGAACAAAAAATAAGTCATTGATGTTACTAAGATAAATATATAAAAAACTGAGATATGTTAATAAAACGTTTGTGTTATTATCACAAGTCTGTTAGTTTTTTTTTGGCCTCAGTAATCCGAGTATTTAAGTTGCTCCAGTGTTAAGAAAACTGGTACTGTTACCAGCCACTACTTTATTTTTTGGACTTTTCCTGTGTAAAGTACATAACATTTTTGGCTATGCTTTTTTGTTTCCCTTAGAAAAGTAACAAAAGGAAAATACTTTAAACATAGGTGAATCTTTTTATGAACAAAATTACACCCTCAAGTCTTCAATTTTTTTCCCTACAGATAGTTGGAACCTCCAAAAAGTTCCGGAAGAAGAAAATGTTAGCTGAGACAGATGGGTGGGATGGCGAAGAATCAATAAATGGCATCAGCAATGAAAGTGCAAGAAACAAAATCCAGAGCTTCACACCATCAACACCACCACCAACAGTGGTAAATTACAGAACTGCTAAGAGAAGAAAGGGTGTCCCACATAGAGCTCCAATGGGGGGTGCCCTCATTATAGAATACTACTAGCTAGTGTCATGCACTATTGGTAGTAGGTTGATGGTTTCAGGTGACTTACCAAACAATAATTATACCCTTAAAGATGCAACACAACACTACTTGCTGCTGGTGCCACTTCCCTAAATGGCAACATGGCATCTCAGACAATGTATAAAAAGTTACAATACATGAGCCACTGTTCACTGAGGCCGGTGTTGGAACTGCTTCACTATATAGGAGGAAAATAATGAAGGAAAAAGTATAGGTTAGAAATGAAATAACTGGTTTAATTATGCTGTCATATGTGTTGGTATCAGATGCAGAATATGTACAAAGTGGCTTGTAGAAAGTTGTTGTATTTTAGACAATAATGTAAAAGTCTTCATCATGATCATTATTAAAATGTTCCACTTGGTTTGGTATATGTCCATCTTCCTGTGCCCTTTCAATGAGTTCAAAGTGGGGTGTTGAATTGTTGAGTGGCTTAAATTGCAGAATGTGTTTGGCTTCTGTGTTGTTCCTCTTTCTTGCTTTTCATGCTTCTCTTCTGATTACTACCTGCATAAAGGAACAAATAACCATATTTATTTAATATGTTTAGCCCTTTAAAACTATTTAACTTAATTATATAGAAAATATCTATTTGTCAAAATATTTAATAATCATATTTTTTTTAAGGAGGATCTCTCTTCTGTAAAGTAAGTTAAGTTGAAGCAATAATTGTTTGATAATATAAATAATGAAGTTATTATTATTAACACATGAGAAGGCATCCACAAAACAAGATAAGACAGTGAAACAGACAGTATAGGAATAATAGAGGGACCCACAGAATAATGGAGGTGCCCACTCACTGTGTGGCACACTACTACCCTTTTTATTATGTTTAATTATGCTTTTAATTGTTGAGTGATTTTGGTTTTTTACATTTTTTTTCCTAACTTTAATAATTTAGGATGAGACAACTTAGATGGACTTATAAAGAGTAATATATAAAATAATTTAATAATAATAACAATATATTTCACTACATTTTTCTAGCAATTATTACAATTTAATTACATATTCATATTAATTATTATATGAAATTATCAAGCAAAAAGGACCATGGGTAAAACCTACATATTAGAAGCTTTATATATGGGAGCTCCATCATTCTAGCTTGCTTAAGAAATCTTTTGAAAATAAGTTTCCTATAAAAACATAGATTTTTTTTTTTACTTTTCTCATTAGGGCGATAGGTTTTTTTTATTATTATTTAAAAGTCATGAAATTGTGATGAATTTTATATCATTTAAATTAATTAGTTTTTATTTATTTGAAAGCAACGCACACGACTTAGGTAAAGAAGGAAGTCAATCTCGTTTATTTTCTGAAATATCTAATGTTTCGTTACACACAAAAAAAAATATGTTTAATGAGATGATGAATGGGATGTTTTAGTATTTTTTAAAACATGTTTAATCAGTTAATTAATATAATAAAAATGTTAACGAAAATAGAAATTTAAATACAGTGCAAAAAATTTAAAAAAGATTGAACTTCTTTGTGTTGAGTATTTTTAAAATTATGTAACTTTTTTATTACAACTACCAAAAATTACAAAGATTATGAAAATTTTAAATCAATCTAAAGACAACTAATCTAGAAAGTAATATCTGAACGCGTTCTCACTATAATTAATTTGGAAAACGTGTTATGTACCAAACGGTCATCCTAATATTATAAAAAATTTCACCATCTTATATTGCATAGAGTTATCAATAATAAATGTAAGTTTGGTACTTAAAAAACTGTTATTTTTTTCTACTCGAATTATCAAAATAAAAATGCGATTACTTTATTAAGAAATAGTTTTTTTTCTTCTCACAAAATATCAATTCAAAATTTTGTTTAGAAAATTCGAAAAAACCTTCTAAAAAATACCTATACAAAAATTTGTTTATATTTTATTGTAAATTTAAAAATCATTATATTTACACATTATTTGTTTGAGAGTGTAGATTGTGTATGACTATAAAAAGGTGAGGATGTTCGTGTTTAGTTGAAGTGAATAATATAGATTTGGAAGCAGGAAAAGGACGGATAAAAGAAAAAAAGAAAACATTTGCAGTGCAAGACGAGAAAGAAATGTGAGAGGCACACGAACATCAATGTAAATATGTGATATTATATTGATTTGAATTATGCAAAGTAAAGCACTCCAAATCATTGGGTTATTTTGACAGATTAATGATTAAGGTTGGTGTTGACTGATTGTGTTGTGGTAGAACTTTACCTTTAATGGTGGCTCAAATGGAGGGTAAGTGATGTTATACAATAAAGATAATATAATTTATTACTACAAATTCTATAATCAAGTATTTTGATAAAAATTTATCAGCCTGCCATAATCAATTATTTATAAAAGTTTTTACATTAGAGCATGATTATAAAACATTTATAAGTACCAATGTTTAAAGTTACAATAAAGATACAATCTTGTTTTAAACTATAATAACAAAATTATAATCTTATAATTTTATAAATTAATAAAATTAAAATATCTCACACCTATCGTATTATTTATAAATCTTACACTAAAATTTAACCATCTTTTTCATAATTCAAATAATTTAACTTTTTTACACTCTCTCAATCAAAACAAAACAAAAAAAAAGTTAATGTAATAATACTTGAACATTTTTGATGTAGAACAAATGACCAATTTTCAATTTGGTATATAATATATTATTAATATATGACATTTTAAAATAATACTATATGTAGAACAATTTTTATTTATTTATCTTAAAATCAATATTAAAGAAAAAACTAGTAATTCAAAAATTTGAAGAGAAAAAAGAATTATACCAATGAAAACTAAATTTTTCTCATTTATAAATACTAAAAATAATGATTATAAATCTAACCAATACGAGAAAAAAAACGATAGAGTTAACCATAATCCAATCATGGATTAAAAACATATCTTAAAACTATACAAGCTAATATTTTTTACTTACCCTAAAAAAATAAGAAATTCCAAGTAAATCTCCAAACTTTTTAAAACTAAACCATTATATATATGTTAGTCACGTGTTATATATAATCACTGCGCTTATGTAATGTGTGAATCGTAGTTTTATTTTATTTTTTTACCTAATCTTAGATTAGTTAATTTACACAAAATTAATAATTCTAATTCAGTGTAAAAATAAAAAATTGAAATGATTATGAATTGTTTGAATTTGAAAATGAAAAGGAGTGATCTCTGGTTCCTCCAAGGGTTTTACTTTCTCTGGTTCTCTCTCTTAAACCCTAAAACAAAGGGTTGTTTGGTTCGTGTTGATTTTGATTGATGATTATGAAGAAGAGAGAGTTGAACAATCTTCTCTCTCGCTCTCTCAATTTCTTACACCCAAAACAACACTGCTCCAAATCCTCACACCACCCTCTCCCGGGCCTTCTTCCCTCCGACGATGAAACTTCTTCGCACGATTCTTCTCTCAATTTGTCGCAACACTACGAATTCCTCCGCAACTCGTTGCTCAATTCCACCGCCAACTCCACCGACTCATCAAACGACGCCGTATCAATGTCCAACGCAATCAGAACCGGGTTTGGCTCCGAAACCCAAAATTTCTTGAGGCAGTTCCGAGGTAAGCTGAGCGAGTCTCTGGTTGTTGAGGTGATGAATCTCGTTAACCGCCCTGAGCTCTGCGTCGAGTTTTTCCTGTGGGCGAATCGCCAAATCGGTTACACCCACACTCCCGCGGTGTACAATGCGCTGATTGAGTTGCTCTGTTGCAATGGCGTCAATGACAGAGTGCCCGACACGTTTTTGATGCAAATTAGGGATGATGACAGAGAACTGCTTCGGAAGTTGCTGAATGTTGTAATTCAAAATTGTTGCAGGAATGGGATGTGGAATGTGGCGTTGGAAGAGTTGGGTAGGCTTAAGGATTTCGGTTACAGGGCTTCTCCTACCACTTACAATGCTTTGATTCAGGTTTTTCTTAGGGCTGATAAGTTGGATAGTGCTTACTTGGTTCAGAAAGAGATGTCCAATTCTGGGTTTTTCATGGATGGATATACTCTCAGCTGTTTTGCCTATTCCCTCTGCAAAGCGGGGAGGTGTGGGGATGCACTGAGTTTGATTGAGAAGGAGGAGTTTGTGCCTGACACTGTTTTTTATAATAGGATGGTTTCTGGGTTGTGCGAAGCTTCGCGTTTTGAAGAAGCTATGGAAATCTTGGATCGAATGCGGTCCAATTCCTGCATTCCCAATGTTGTTACGTATAGAATTTTGGTTTCTGGTTGTTTGAGGAAAATGCAGCTGGGCAGGTGTAAGAGAATTCTTAGCATGATGATCACAGAAGGCTGTTATCCTAATCGGGAGATGTTTAATTCTCTTGTACATGCTTTTTGTAAATCCAGGGATTACTCTTATGCCTATAAGTTGTTTAAGAAAATGGATAAGTGTGGGTGCCAACCCGGCTATCTGATCTATAATATATTCATTGGTAGTATATGTAGCAATGAGGAGCTGCCCGGCTCAGATGTTCTGGAGTTGGCTGAAAAGGCTTACAGTGAAATGTTGGATTCCGGGGTTGTGTTAAATAAGGTAAATGTCAGCAATTTTGCCAGGTGTCTTTGTGGAGCTGGAAAGTTTGATAAAGCCTTTAAGATTATATGCGAAATGATGAGCAAAGGTTTCGTTCCTGATGATACTACATATTCTAAAGTGATTGGTTTTCTTTGTGATGCCTCCAAGGTAGAGAAGGCTTTTTTGTTGTTTGAAGAAATGAAAAAGAATGGCATTGTTCCCACTGTTTATACCTATACTATTTTAATTGATAGCTTTTGCAAAGCTGGTCTTATTCAACAGGCTCAGAAGTGGTTTGATGAAATGTTAAGAGACGGATGCATCCCAAATGTTGTGACTTATACTGCTCTTATTCATGCATATCTGAAAGCAAGAAAGGTGTCTGATGCAAATAAACTATTTCAGATGATGTTGACAGAAGGTTGCAAGCCTAATGTTGTTACGTATACAGCTTTAATTGATGGTCATTGTAAGGCTGGGCAGATTGATAAAGCTTGCCAGATCTATGCCAGAATGCAAGGTGACATGGAATCCTCTGACATGGACATGTATTTTAAGATAGATGACAATGATTGCGAAACACCAAATATTATTACGTATGGGGCTTTGGTTGATGGTTTATGCAAAGCAAACAGGGTTAAAGAAGCCCGTGAATTATTGGATACCATGTCAAGCAATGGTTGTGAACCTAACCAAATTGTGTATGACGCTCTCATAGATGGGTTTTGCAAGACTGGAGAGCTTGAAAGTGCACGGGAGGTGTTTGTAAAGATGTCAGAGCGTGGATACATTCCGAATTTGTACACTTACAGTTCTTTAATTAATAGTCTGTTTAAAGAAAAACGATTGGATCTTGTTTTGAAAGTGTTATCCAAGATGCTAGAAAATTCTTGCACTCCAAATGTTGTTATTTACACAGAGATGATTGATGGCCTCTGTAAAGTTGGAAAGACGGATGAAGCATACAAGCTCATGCTTAAAATGGAAGAAGTGGGTTGTTATCCAAATGTCGTAACTTATACCGCAATGATTGATGGCTTCGGGAAATTAGGAAAAATTGAACAGTGTCTTGAGTTATATACTGGTATGTGCTCAAAGGGCTGTGCACCAAACTTTATAACCTATAGGGTCTTGATAAATCATTGTTGTTCCACTGGCCATCTTGATGAAGCACACAGACTTCTAGATGAAATGACACAGACGTATTGGCCAAGGCATTTGTCAAGTTACCGTAAAATTATTGAGGGCTTTAACCGAGAATTTGTAATCTCAATTGGGCTTTTAGATGAGCTGAGCGAGAATGAATCAGCACCCGTCGAGTCTTTATACAGAATTTTGGTTGATAAATTTATCAAGGCTGGAAGACTGGAAGTTGCGCTGAATCTACTTGAGGAGATTTCATCATCTCCAAGCCTTGCAGCTGCCAACAAATATCTATATACTTCCTTAATTGAGAGTCTGTCCCTTGCAAGTAAGGTTGATAAAGCTTTTGAGCTTTATGCAAGCATGATAAATAAGAATGTTGTTCCAGAGCTTAGCACATTTGTCTACCTCATCAAAGGTCTTACCAGGGTTGGTCGGTGGCAAGAAGCACTACAATTATCAGACAGCATATGCCAAATGGTTTGTTACACTTGCTCTAACTTTGTGAAGTACAAAAGAACACAAGGATAAACTTTCCAAGACATTTTGCTGAGTTATTTTAAATATGTTAACATTAAGTGCTTCCTTTATGCTTTTAGTTGTAAAAGTATTTGTCAAACTTGCCATGACATTCCTTACAGAACCGCACTGTAAATCTACTAGATCCTTTAGTTATTATTTATGCACGTTTGTTTCTGACCCTTTTTACTTTGCATTTTCTGTCGACATTGCAGGATATTTGCTGGCTTCATGAAGAGGTAACCGTTGCGGATTAGATTTCTGATGTACAGAACTACAGATTGAATGTGAATTATGTAACTGAAGGAAAATGAATACTGGTAGGATAGAAGAAATGGTTAATCTGGTAAGTGGTTGCTGTTTCGTAATCTCTAATATCTTATGATGCCTTCCATTTATTATTTATTTTCATCTGCAGATATGGGTTTGTACGGAAACATGGAATTTTGAAGAAATCATGTTCTTTATCCTCCTGTCGTTTACATCATGCCATAGGTAATGATTTGATGATCCTTGATCAAACATACTATTAGATGCCAAGGTATATCAAAATTAAATTTCTATCCTTGATATATTTGGAGCAAATTACGTATCAATGTTTTTTGTTATTTGCTAATATTCTATGAATCGACAAATTATATTAAGTGTGACGTACAGAAGAATAGCAAGTCATTTATGATTTTTGTTACAATAGCCAGTCATGCGCTATAATATTAGCAAATACACTTACTATTTTTTGTTTTTTTTGTCAAACTAATTATGTTCTTCGTTCTGTTGTGAAACTGGTAAAGTTTAAAGTGAAAGTCATCTTCACTTGTTATATTTGTTGTCTAGGTTTGAAGTTCAGAGAAAATTAATCATCTGTTTCTTTATTATGAAGTAGCATGGGAGCCAAGGAATCAGCTTTTAGGGGATATTTTGAGGAGCAAGGAGTTTGGGAAGTGTATCCTTGGTTCATTTTTTTTGCTATTCATTTGCGAGACTGGCCGTTAGAAGGAATGCCAAATGGTCTGGTTTTTTACAGACTATGGTGGCGTCTACAGATGGGACTTGCATGGGTCAGAGTCCACACTCTTTGCAAGCCGTGGTGGCTGTATGGGTGGGTCTCCACTCACTGTGTAGACCTCTCCGGACCTCAACGTGGTTTGGGGGTTCATGCACCAAACTTCCCTTTTGTTTGGTGGTGAATGTAAATGGATTACAGCGCCAGGGTTCTTAATTAGAAAGCATCATGTTTGTCGCTGTTGTTTCGTTTCCTTTCGGCAGTCCAATGACGATTTCTGATCCTCCGTTTTGGTCCCCTCAACAAACGAGGTTATTGAAACAAGTGCAAAGAAAACAAACAATTCAGAACAGGATCAAATGCGATGCTTCTTCACTTTGGAATGTGTCTAGTGCACAGAAGCTTCCTCGAAAGCTTGAGGCAGAGATAATTACATCATTATTTCTTTATAAGGATTGAGTTTGTGAATGGGGGGACCTAGCTTTATAGGATTGATCGAAATTGTAGTGATGAATCATGTAATAGAAATTCAGAAGATATTTTTTTACAATCATATGTCCCATACAGTTTAAAAAGGTAAAAAACAGTTGTGTATGTCGTAGAGGCAAAACAGTACTGTGGACCTCTGAATTCTTAAAAAATTTACCATCAATTAGTAATAAAGTACTTCTGTGCTTAATATTTATTTCATTGTTCTTTTCACTGTGATGTTACTTTATTTTCATCATTTTTGAGACAAATATAGATATTTGGATCATGTATAAATGAAGAAAATCAGAAATTTAAATGGTTATTCTTTAATATTGCTTCAAGAGACGTGAAAGTCTTTTACAAACTAAAAAAATGTGTAAATATCATTTTAAGACATCCCCAAGAAAGGTTGGTTCAATTTTTCCTTATAAATGAAAACTTAACATTGATAAAAGCATATTAAACGTATTTCTATCTAATAATATGTATTTATTTGCTGTATCTCATTTACATCACCATCCTTAATTTTTTTTTTAAGAACACAGCATAAAATTTTTAAATAGATTAATATTATTTATTATTCATATATATAATTTTTTTTTATCAAATTTACTAACATTTTTAAGACTTACAATTTACAAACGTCGTTTGTCTATTATTTTTATGTATTTACATAGTGCAATTTTTTAATATTATTTTATTACAAATTTGTTACAATAATTTATCCACACTCATTTTATTATATATTATCTCTTATTACTTATATATTTTTCTTTCCTCATATCTACATCGTGATGTAAAAAAAACAATAATTAATACTTTATTTCTTTTAGAACGTACTAATATATTTAATGTTCAAAGCATCATAATTAATTTAATAAAAAAATAGACATGTACCTTTCTTTTGATTTCTTCTTCGTCCTATAAAATCTTTAAAATTCTTAACCAAAAACCATTAATTAAAAAGTATCGTAAGTCAGCAGTACAATTTTTGTTCTCAGTATTGTTGAATGTGAAAGATGCAAAAGATAATCAGGAAAAAGTAATAACATAAATGAAAATAAAGAAAGATGAATATATAAAAAAATAATCTAACAAAACAAGTCTATAAATTTAAATATTATAATTGTCAACAATAATTTATATGCTGAGTCAAATAATACTTTCCCTGTTTTCCTGAATCACTTTCTTCTCTCTAATTACTCGCTTGGCGCCGCAAATTAAATGGTTTTGTGTTATTGGGTTTCTCTTTTAGGTGCCATTCCGATTCTCTCTTTTAGGTGATTTTTGCTGAATCGTAACCTCGTTTTTCTTATTCCTCTATTTGTGCGTTCTTCGTTGCAATTATGCATTCACGTTTTGGTTTCTCGCTTTATGGATTCAACTTCTTCCGTTTCACACTTCGATTGCGCCAATTATTAATTATTCATAGCAGTTTAACTGTTACTCGTGTGTATCGTTACATGCTCGCTTCTTTGAGTTTCCTCTTTCTCCTTTTGAAATTGATCTGATTGATGTTTTCATGCTTTTAGGATCCATGGATTTTAGAGATGGAGCTCACACGTTTTCTCGGTGTATTATTGCTGTAAGTCTTCAGCTCTTCATATCCTTCAGCCTAATCTTCCATCATTACTATAACTCTGCACACTATATTTCAGAGAAATATTTTTCTTGCCTTTTTTTTTTATATGAAGAGCTGGCTATTAAATTTGTATAGTGAAAGTTAGGTATTCAGTTTTTCTTAATTGATAAAATAGCTAAATTGTTCAATATTTTTTTATCATATATGAATACTAATTTTAATTTTGAAATGCTTTTCTCCGCTGTAGTTGCAATAGCAAGAGTACTTAGTAATATTCTCTGAGATATCTATTTCATATTAAGGGTTTTTAGTAGAAACAAAATGTTCATTCAATTTAATAACCAATTATTGGTTATTAACTTATTAAAAGTAGTTTAGAGACCCTGTGATGTTCTGCAGCTAATTCTTTGAATTTCAAGCACTTTATCTCTTTCAAATATCATGCGTCATAGACACATCTTTAACTTCAATAGAGATTAACTTCAAAGTATCCAAGCGCCGTAATCCAAGCACTGAATTAAAAAATAGACCAATACAAGAGTAAAATGATCTAGGCCGTGAATCAACAGATCTGCAGACCATAAGAAACTGATAATCTATATCTAAAGGTGTGTACAAAACTGGTAATATTAAATCAATAAATTACTTATTCTGTAAGATAAACAAATTATGCTTGTTACACTTTTCAACATAACTCGATTCTGTTAACAGATTCCACGCTAGTGTAGCAATATTCCAATCTAAATACATGTTGCTGCTTCATCTTTGATCTATATATTGTTGAACACAGTGATATTTAGCATAAATGGTTAGTCTATGCAACTGAGCATATCCTTTTCCATTCAACCTAAAATTTGAACGTCCATTCATTGTGGGTTTTGTTTTAAGGCTTGTACAGATTGGAGATTTCTGGCTTCGACTGCTATGGTACTTTCTGCAAATAATTGTCAACACATGGTATTCCATAGTAGCCGTGGGTAATTTATTGGAAAGTTATTTCATCTCTCGTGGAGTACTAGAGAAATACAAGTCTCTTCACCCAGAAAAGGTTCAGTACCTTGCCATTGTCATAGAAAGTGAAGAAGCTTATCAGATTTCCGAAGTTGTTAAACTGTTGAAGTGGCTGGACACTATTGGTGTGAAGAATGTCTGCCTCTATGACATGAATGGTATGAAAGGTTTGGGGAACCAGTGTTGTTAAAGTTTCTTTTACTCAGGCCATATAATAGTGTTTTCCTTGAACTCTTCATTCTAGGAGTATTGAAGAAGTCTAAGCAAACCATATTTCAAAATTTGAAGAATGCAAAATCCATTGAGGTACCATATAATTGTTTCCTTGGGATTGATTCTTTGTTAATCTATTAATAAGTTTGACTCCGGGTTATGATTTTAACCTGCTTGTGACTGGTTTGTCTTATATTTTTTTCCATGTTAATCAATTTGGATCCCACCTTTTCCTCATTTTATTTTGATTGATTCTTTGATTTATTTCTACTGTTCAATATAGAGGATGGGGAAGGATATAACCAAACCTTTATTTAGATTTTTGTAGATGATGTATTCTTGATTAAATTGGTTTTACACATGAAATTTGTTGAGTACATCTGATTTCATTTCCGTTGTCCATTAAAAAGTTCATAAATGATGGGGCTTACTTATAGTATTTTACTATTTGTGGTGCATTATCTGAGAAATTATTGATAAGAATATGAAATACATAATTCTGTTTATGTATTATAAACTATGTGGCTTTCTAATTGAGACTTGACCTGACGTACGTTTATGATATAGTGAAAATTAATGGAGACAAGGGCAAAGCGAAGAAAATTAACCTAGACAGTTATTATTTATTTTAGGTTCTTTGATGGTAGGTTAAGAATTGGAGTGACAGAAAATAGGAATGAAATAGTACCTTTGAACCCCCTAGAATATTTTCTCTAAAGATGAAGTGATAAAGGAGAAAACAAACTATAGGAACCTTCTTTTTCTTTTTCTTCTCCCAATAATAATAAAAATGTTGATAAAATTTCTTCTTTTTCTTACTCATCTAAGCAAAAGAAGGGAAAAATATCATTTATTTTCTTTGTATTTTCTCTCTGCCTCCAGAAAATGCATTAGCGAAAAATATGGATCATAAATGTCTCATTCATCTGCCATTTCTGTCAAGCATAAATAGTAACTTCTGCTGCCATGTCACTTGTTTGATCTGATCTAGCATTAACTCAGTGCAGGAAGTTAGTCAAGTTGTCACACACCATGCTCCAGATTACATGACACTGGAGTTTCTTTCTTATGTGGATGGGAAGGAGGCAATGGCCAAAGCAGCTAACTTGGTTTTTGTGGAGAACTTGAAACGGCATAACTTGGGTGAACTAGATGCTCAAATATTGCTAGAACCTCACTTGAATGAAGCATTGCAAATTGTTGGTATGTTTGCTTTCTAGACCTACTAATAGTTTAAGAGTTGACTGCCTTGTTCCAAAAAGTACTTCTCATTATTATCAGGTAGCAGAGGCCCCGAGCCTGACCTTTTACTGGTTTATGGACCTGTGAGGAGCCATCTTGGTTTTCCTGCATGGAGGCTTCGCTACACAGAGATCGTGTAAGTTCTTTAGAGGAAACTATTATTTTTTATTATATTAGTAAAGTGAAAAAAAGTTTGTTTTTTCACATGAAACGAAGTAGTTTTGTTACATTGTCGTTCTGTTCTGAATTAGTTCTTAACTTGGAATAGTCTGTTGATCATTTAGCTGAAATAGAAGGCCTCATAAATGAAATTAGTTTAAATCTCGATCTGATTCAGCTCGTCTTTTGTGCTCTATGTTCAACTCTTTTTTATGGAGCAGTGGCTACTCCATAATTCTATTGCAGAGACATTATACCTTAAAAGTTAAACTTCCTTCCCATGCATAGGCTCTGTTCTAGGCTCTGTTCTGTAGGTGATGTGAGGACTTGTTTATAATTTTTGATGAATGCTGGCTATACAACTATACATGAAAACTCAATATTAAAAGTTAGTGTCTCATGATCGCTTAAAAAAGCTATATATACTTTTATTATTATTAGAAAACTGAGAACCAACAGGCTCTACACAGCTTTTTTCAGAAGATTTGGATATTTAGGACCTACAGGACGAACCACAATCCACAAGGATAGAGAAAGACTGAAAATTTCTATTCTTTCATCTCTGTACAAATGATTACAACATACCCACACAAGCAAGTCCTTAGAGGATAAGGAATCTTGCAATACAAACAAAATTCAACAATAGGTAAAAAATAGCTCAGTACAGAACAAACATTCTAGAGAATTCTAAACAGTAGTATGCAAAGGGATAATGCTAACAGGGTTCAGTCAATTTTGGTTTAGGGCAAGACTTGGATCATGCGTATTCTGATTTATTTTTGACATTTTTTTCTTCCTTTTGATAGATTCTTCTGACTGAATTTTGTGTTTATTTCAGACATATGGGATCATTAAACTTCATGACATATGGTTCCTTAATCAAAGCCATTTACAACTTCACGAAAGTGCACCAAAATTATGGTAAGTATTCTCTTTAGTAAGTCATTTACTGGTCAACCATGGTTTGATCCCCAATAAATTAGTAAATTTTCTGCAGTTATTTTTACCATTAACTCCATTTTACTGTTTGGATCTCCACTAGTTTGCTAAATCATGTGAGGTTAGCCTAAAAGGGATCCCAATTCTCAAGGAGAAGTAAATACTAACAAATAGTAGAGCATATTGGGAGATATATCCGCACTTTTACGTATGCTGTTGCCTTTGGACTATGAGCGGAATTAGTATTAAGTAGAGTTGTGCATGATCCATACAATTTTGTATTCATTTCGTCATTCATATTTTTTTCGGGATTGTTAACAGGTAAGTAGAGAAGGAATTAACTGCACTAGCACCACGAAGTGCTGGCTTGAAGATTAGAAAAGTAGCTAGCTAAGATATCCTTGTGGAAGAAGTGCTTTCTGACCAGTGGTTTCTCATCCTGCTGGAGAGATAGAATTGCAATTCATGACGAGGAAGAAAAGGTCGCTGTTAATTAGGGTTTATTTTTACTTGATGCCATCACGGGATACTGATATAGTGGATAAATTCCTCACAGGTATATCAAAACCATTAACATGGTGCGAGTGAAGTAGATAATTTTGTTCATCAGACACACAGTGGGTTTGATAAGTTATATACCAACCATGATCTTAGTTCAACTGCAGAACCTGTAGTGATTAAATTTATATTTTGAATAATGTACGATGTTTTAAGGAAAAAAAAATACCAAATTACGATAATTATAAATCAATAGAAACTATTAAGTTATGCGTTTTATAAGATAAATAATAAATTATAATAGTTTAATATGTTTTTAATCCCAATAAAATTAGATTTTTTTTTTTATTTTGGTCTTTATAAAAAAATTTATTTGTTTTTCATCCTATAAAATTAAAATAAATTCTTTTAATTCTTATCAAATGTATGAATTTTAGCTGGTTCTTTTTTAAAAAAAAATCTCATCTCTAAAATTTTAAATAGTTGTTTTAGTTCTTAATATTTATTTAAAGACAAATAAATGGTTTTTATTTTACAAAATTTAATAATATTTTTAAGTGGTAAGTATGATTATTTAACTTTTGTTCAACATATAAATACTTCATTAAGTGGTACTAATTTTAGAGGGGCAAAAATACAATGAGAAAAATTATAGGAAGCAGCTTTACAACTTCCACAATCAGCATGTAAATTTCTTTTCCTTGTTTTATTTTTTATTTTTTTCATTTCATGTCAACTTTAATGTTTGTTCTTCGAATTTTATCCAATAATAAAGTTTCATATACAAAATTCAATAATTTTATTTTTATTAATTTTTAAATTCAAACTACTAATTAAAAAAAAAATCAAGGAAACTACTTAAAATTTATTCCATAAATTAATATATGCTATAACCAATAACTAATTTAAGCTATAACTTCTCTGATTAAACACTTGCATAACACGTCAAAATTCAAAATCAAAAACTTAGAAAGAAGAACTGATGTACTACTGCTGAAACTGACATTAATAGACCCTAATCACTACCATAAACAGCCAATAAGTTTAAAATTCTAACAAAAATTATACTTAACTCTTTGATATATCCCATGATTCTTGTGACACTTTGAGAATAAAGTTAAATATCGCAATGTATAAACCTCGAAAGCAAACTCACAGCAACATGATGCTGGGTCTAGTGGATGTAAAGTACCTCAAGCAAACAAATGCTCCTATATTGAAATTCGTCAATATTTTTTAGCTCCACCATTTTGATTTATTGGTGTATAAGTGTTTCTATAATCTTCCATGTGGAACTTTTAAGGATTTCTTTTGCATATTTCTTTTGGTTATGAAAATTCTATCACTGTGCTTCACCTTCATAGTAAGACATCGAGCTATAAGGTTTGTCACTAAGATCTCATTAATTACTTCTTCTCAAAAGTGTGTATCAACATAGGCTAAAGAAAGCCAAGTAAATTGCCCCATATATATGCTTCTTTGACTTGAAAGTAGTTTCAGTCTCACTTCTTAGTTATGCGAGACACTGAAAATTTCAAAAACTATGTCCACATTCTAATGATTTATCTTATCACATCACCAGAGTTGCATCGAGTTTTATGGCCCAACTTTGCTGAAAACCATGTGCGTTATGTACTGAATGATAACAAGGTTCATCCCCAATAATTTCAATACATGATATTTTCTTTTGTCTTTTACATAAAGAAAAAAAAGAAAAGTGATGCGTGTCAAATGTTTGCAGGTTGTCACTTCATAGTCATGAGTACGGTTTCTCACAAAAGAACGACTAAATTCCAATTTAACAGAAAAAAATGATGCTTCTAGTCTCATGAAACGATCTAAAGTTTACTTCAAAAGGAAGCTATTCACAACTAATGATAGCTACCATTTACCATAAAAAGGCATCACCTTAAAAGGTGGAGTTTAAATAAACAAGTTAACTCTGCAAGCAATTTGATTATCAAGTTACTTTCATCAAATAAAATGAAATTAATTATTCTTCCAATGATTCGCCATGTCTTCTGTGGGACCCTTGTCTCTACCTTCATTAATTTTCAATTCTCATTGTGCATGAACTGAAGTATTGTGTGTGATCATTATAATGGAAGTACAGAAGCCAAATAAACGCTGAAAAGTGAAGAGAAAGATGCTTCTGAAAGCATATATATATAATCTATATTATACATCTTTTCACCACCATTTACTGTATATAAAACTTCGATATACATGAATAAAATTTCTCAAATTATGCAAATCTCCAAGTAAAACAACAGAATAAAATTATTGATGTGTAGTTTTACTAGTTGGTGATTATGGATGATGAAAATATTTAATAATATGCAGATCTATGACTTCTTGTGAATATATGAAATGATATGCATGCAGGTAAGAATTACTGGTCCAAAACATTATATATGTTTTCTTTTGAACTCATGTTGTTTGCATCGGATATTAACGTTGTAACTTTTGTTGAAACCACATCACATCACACATGCATCTTTAGTATCAGAGCAGTTGTTGCATGTGTATATACTTGTATGGTCATTCATAACAGTCCACAGAAATATCATTAAATTTGTACCCTACTTTATATCAGTAAATGGACGAGGCATATTTAAAGTTTAACAAGTGAAGCCTATATTATCAACTCAAACGGTTGTCTTTTACTTTGTAGGGTTTGTTTTTGGTGACACTATGGACCGTTAATTCATGGAACTGGTAAAACCATAAAGTTGGTATCATTAACTTGCCTGCTACATGGATGTTGTTCTTTCACTGAATTGATGGTGCCAACTAATCACCATGAATCAAACATTTACGTTGAAAGGTAGGTGTTATGGTTGCAATTAAGAAGAGAAGTTTGCGGTAAAAAAGAAATACACGTGTATTTTGGGTTAAGCAAAGTTATGTGACCACTTTGAATTGGGACCAAAGAGAGAAATACATAAAGAAAGGTTGGTGGAGACAAGTGAAGGAAGACTTTAAACTTTTTTACTGTACTTCATAATTCTCATCACTTTTCCCAGAAACTACATATGTTGTTTGTTTCAGAGGAAAAAGGAATCAAAGGAGTGAAACAGAAAAATCCAAAGACAGCACCACCAAGGAGTAGAGAAAGCTGTTTAATTTCTATGATTTTAACTCTTCCCACTCTATATTATGCATGAGTTCATATATAGAAACTCTTTTATAATTGTTTCAAATTACAAGTTAAAATTCTTTCATTCATGAGTTGATATATAATTAAGTTTTTCCTTAGAAAATTCTTTCAAACATATGTTTAGTCTATAACTAACTTTTTTTAGTATCAAAATATAAGTTACATTAGGGTTTAAATAACTCAAATTAAATTGAATTTTACTAATAAGAATTGGTTAAATATGAATTCTAATTCGAGTTTGATGTGAACTTTTTCTTGACTAATAATTCGTTTTAGGTTAAACGAATATATTTTGATTCAAATAGTGTGTTTCAATAATGTGAATTAAGAATTTTTAAGGTTAACTTTTTTATGTAAAATAAATTAATATGAAATTAGCCAGAAAATAATTGTACGAATTTATTAATATATAAATGGTGTGGTTTTTTTTTTTTTTTTTTTTTTTTTTTTTTTTTTTTTTTTTTTTTTTTTTTTTTTTTTTTTTTTTTTTTTTTTTTTTTTTTTTTTTTTTTTTTTTGTTATTTT
>Ga0099824_1003419_pt1 | contig 23219 bp, 16 predicted proteins | sample SiratrowhiteBW_FD_76837 | JGI IMG/M metagenome (GOLD analysis project Ga0099824, IMG submission 76837) | Root nodule microbial communities of legume samples collected from California, USA - Siratro white BW | ecosystem: Host-associated > Plants > Roots > Nodule | place: USA: California... | reverse complement strand
ACAGAAAGTGTTGTGTTTAGAACCTGCGATGAAGAAAAGGATAGGGTTGTATTTCAAATGGGCACATCTGATGCTGTGAGAGCCCTAACTGCTGCTCAATTAGTGTAAGTTAATTGTGTATTTAGTTTCCTTCTTTACGCTGAAGTTGGTATACCTTTTTGCTTTTTCTTCTCTGTATGAAATAGTTGTGTGCTGCACTTAGTTTTTATTGATCGATTTCCCAATGGGGTCAGTTATGCACTGTAGTAAAAAACCCATCCAGTGAGATGTGGGTTGGCTGATGTTGTTGTTGTTATTGTTTTTAATTATTTTTTAATTAATCTTAGTATATATAAGACTAAAAACTGAAAACCCTGTTCACTTGTAGATTAAAATGTTGCTATCTTAGTCATAGTAATGATTTGCTGGAAGATCTTTTCTCTCTCAAACCAATTCCAAATATTAGACCCACTGAACAGATTTAATATTCTATTTTGAAGTATTTATGTTTTCTTATGTGCACCAAAGTTGCTATACAGGATCATTGCATGCAAGATTTTCTGTACTGAAGAAGCTATTGTTTAAGTGTTTGTTCTTTTTTCCTTTTTCCATTTTTACATGCTTTGCTGCAGGTGTAATGATGTTGCTGCCATAGATATTAACATGGGTTGCCCGAGGTCATTTTCTGTGAGTGGTGGGATGGGTGCTGCTCTGCTGTCCAAACCAGAGCTTATTCATGATGTAAGTGTATATAATCTGTTTTATTTCTGTTTGTGCTTCTTTAACATGTTTGAATCCTTTCTCTTTAAAAGTCCAGATTTTAACAACATTAAGGAGGAATTTGAACACACCCGTAACTTGTAAGATCCGACTCCTAAAATCACCACATGACACCGTGGAATTGGCCAGAAGAATTGAGAAAACTGGTGTTTCTGCTCTCGCAGTCCATGGACGGTAATCTCCAAGTCTTGAAACTTTTCCCTGGGTCTTTCTTTATCTAGTGTGAACTAATATTGTTTTGCTCTAAAAAGGAAGTCATTCTCGTATCAACCTACTAGATGGTTACATGGGCAATTATTGCTATTAGGATCTATCACAATTCTATCATTCGTCTGTCTTATACCGTTTTGTGTTGTGCGTTCACCATGTTACAGAACTTTCTCTTTAATCTTGGCTTGGGATGATAGGCACAGCAAAGGCTTGTTTAATTGTTTTCATCCAATCAGTCAAAGCAAGATAATACTTTGATGATATGTTATTTCAAATGGGATTGATGAAATTTTTAAACAATTAGGATATGTAGAACAAACTATCATGACAAGTTTTTGTTAGAGGATTTTCAAAGTATCTAATTGGGAGAAAATGCAACAGCGAAAGCTTGATCTACGAGTGAGGTTGTAACAAACCCCAACGACCAAAATGAAAAAGGACAACATGGAGAAATTACACCCTTCAAATACACTTACAACCTTACAAAAGGAGAGGGAAGAAAAACAACTAACTAATGAGAAGGGAACCGTAATTGTAGGAGGTTAGTTACAGGAGAGAGAAATGTAAATAGGAATTAAAAGCTATTGCGGAGGGTGGGGGAGCAGAACAGAAAAGACTGAAGTGAGAAATTGGGAGAGTATTGGCCTCTCAAATGCCAAATATCTTTCTATTGTATTTCTTATACGTTCAAACTTCCATACACATACTTAAATTTACACTTTTGCAGATTTGAAGGTTTATCACACTGATATATCCTTCGTTTGCAGTCACATTCCTTCTATGTTCTTATTCATCTATTATCTTCCCTATTCTGCTACTATTTCCATTGATTGTATTCTAACTGTGTGTGACCACTTGGAGAACTGTTACAGAGGTCAGCTGCATGAATTGTCTGATGTCACTATGCTCAATCAAAAACCAAATCCTAGGGGATATTATGTTAGTACTGAAACTAGATAGTTAGGCACAGTAATTGAATAGAAACTCCAGCAAAAGCTATCCTGTAGTTGTAACAGCTCCTACAGAGAATAACTCTATCCATAGAACTTCTAAATACACTTTTTTGGCCACTCCAGCCCTTTTCAATTTTGTGCAATGACAGTTCCTATAAAACTTAATAACTGCCTACCATTATAAAATAACTATTTTTGAAATACACAACTGAACTTAATGAAACAATATTCATTTGATGAGTAACTTTTCCTGAAAAATCAGCCTTGTTCCCAAGGCTGAACACAAGAATTGATTCTTCCTAGGGATGAAATGACACTTTATGTAAGCCCTTAGTGCACCATCTTGTCAATTATTATTGTTGAAAGGGTAAAATAGGTGGAAGAGATGCTGAAAATTGTATGTATGGACTATATAACAGAGTCTATGATATGATATATCATCATATGATATACGTATTGTTGAAAGAGAAAAATTGCTATATTGCTGATACAAATAATTACTGGAGATTTTATTGCTATATCATGATATGATATACCTATTGTTGAAAGAGAAAAATTGATGCAAGAGATGCTGAAAAATGTGTCTGGGCCAAGCAACTGAGTCCATTTTATATAAGCTGATGACAATAATAAATACAAATTATTACAGGAGGCTTTATTCCCATATAGATGGTATGACATATACCTATAAATGTAATTCTAATTAACTTGAACCTTAGTAGATATTCCTATTATTATAAACATCCTAACTAAATAAAGAAACAAATCAAAATAAACCCTTATAGATCATCTAAGATACTCTAAAATATCCTAAGATGATATCTTCAGATGTTTCTTATATGTCTAACACTCTCCTATGAAGCATACTAAGCATTAGCTTGTTACAAGAAAATAATTCACTTTACCCCAAAAAAAAAAAAAAAGTTGAGCTCCACTAGACAATATTGGGAAAAGCAACTTAGAAATATTGGAAAAGTTGGAGAGAGAAATAGCTTAGACAAGATCGAAGGGATAATCATCAACTTGATATACAATTCATGGCAAGCAAAGCAAGTATGTCCTTTTCAAAACCATATTTGGAAGCTTCAAAATATTAAAGTTTCACATTTTTTGTTTTAAGATACTCAATGATGGAGTTTTGACAAAACAGTTCATGGAGGATCATACAACTTTAATACCATGTTTTTTTAGTATAGTAGGAATGAAGAAGAGAAAAACACTACATAGCAGAGTCAAGTCCAGCCTAAAGGCATCCAAGACTTCATTTGGACGATTCTATCAACAATGATACCACCATCGACGACATCAACTAGAGAGTTATCATTCTAATAAATATGCATTGAGGAACAACTCTAGTCTTTGTAAGCATGATATATTTGATATTTAACAACTCAAACAACTGTCACATTCCAATTTGTGAGAATATTTTCGAGATCAAAATTTTTTAATTCACAAATAATATTCCTATGACCCTTATCATAAGAGAATAAATCTATTTTTATGGCTTCTTGCTTATATACAAACACGATCACTGATACGTGCTTAGGTGAAAGCAAGAAGAAAGCTATACTGCTCTAAGACAACTATATGAAAATAACAAACATTCTCTTCCCTTTTCATTTCCATGTAGTAATTCGTACAAACTATCAAAGACACCTGTTCATTGTGTATATTAGAAAAGATTCCTAATGAGAACTCATGGTGTAGGATAGATATAGTCCTTTAGCTAAGTAGGCTTAGATGTATTCCTAATAGGTCCACTAACAAAGTCTTCCTTTGTGACAATATCCTTGTCCTCAAGGTTGATAGTAGAAAGCCCAATAATGTGAGGTGGGAATACCTGGAGAGGGAAAATAGTGATAGATGGGTTAGGGTTGGAATTGGGCTAGTTTGTTGAGTGTGGGTAGAAATGTAAGGAAGGTTGTCAGACTAATGGAATAATTAATGAGAGTTCAGATTGAGAGGCTTGAGGCATGCAAGTGTTATCCAATGAGAGGGATGGCAAGGACACTAGGTGAGAAGGTGATAAGGTTGGCAGAGGCCTATAGATTACATTGGATACAATAAGAGTGGATGGGGAACAACATGAGTTGAAGTGGTTGTAGCAAAAGTAAAAGTGCTTAGTTCAAGGAAAAGGGTGTAGGTGAGAGTTGAGTGTGTTGTGTCACCGTGGTTTGATCGTAGGGTATGAACGGATAGAGGTGGGGGGAAGGGCCAAATCACATGGCACTTCGCCGATATGTTTAATGGTGAAGGGACCAAAATATTTGCAAAAGAGCTTGTGGGAAGTTCGTGTGGAGACCGACCCATGGTGGGTAGTGCCAATTGCTAACGTGGAAGGCGTGGTGGTGTTGGGACTTGTTGGCTTCTAACGCCATGCATTGGTGAGTAAGAACTCACCAAGTTTTATTTGAGCTAGAGGAGCATTTTGGCACATTGATGTAAGCTGTTGAGAGATGGGATGATGATTGTTCTTGATATGTAATATGGAAATGAGGTATGAAACGGGGTGGTATTGATTATTGAATGGAATAAAGAGTGTACTAATACTCCGCTAGGCGAAGAAACTTGTACCAAGAACATGGTTCTAAGTAGCAAAATGAGGAGGGGTTGGAGAAGGCCCATTTTTTTTTTTCCTGCTTATTGGCTTGTTCTGTTGGCAGAGAAGACTTTCATGCATGAAAAGTATGATATCATTGTATATTGGGGCAATAAAAAAGTTATTAGATGGGCTATAATGGGTTGTTGGTATAACGTTTGGTTAATAAAGAACAAATCAGCGTTTCAGACCAACAAATGTGATAAGGTTTAATAGTGCCTTGTTTGAATTCCAAAGAAAAGTGGCATGTTTTTGTGGAGGTCTGAAGGGTTTGGAGGGCTACTAGTTTGTATAGGATATGTTGAGGTGTTTCATCAAGATCTTTGTTGGTAGGTTTGTGGGAAGTCAATGAAAACACCAAAATGACACATGCTTAGGTGATAACAAGAATCTATATTACTCTAAGAAAGCTATATGAAATTAGCAAACATTCTTTGCCTTTTTCATTTCCATAGTAGTTCATATAAAGACTTGAATACATTATTCCTACAAACCAATTAAAGGCACCTATCAATTGTGTATAATAGAAAAGATTCCTAATGACAGCTCATAGTGTAGGGCAGATTTAGTAGTCCTTTAGCTACGTGGGCTTAGATATATTCATAATGGGCTTGTTATGGGTGGTAGTTTGAAAAACAAATCAAAACACAATAAGGGAGAATTGGATTGTGTTTTTAAAACTTTTTGCTATTTTAGTAGGATATCATCTAATGATGTGTAGTCAGACAATGATTTTGCTTGATAGTCGCACTATCAAGTGATCTTAAGAAATTGTGCCTGATGAGGAAAGTCGGACGCAACTTCAAATATGACAAATTGACTGTCTAAAAAGCTTGTCAAAACTTGTTTTTTGTAAAATTCACTTTCTAATAGTAGTTATAGTTAAATACCATGAGATTTAAGGAGATAAGATATAAGAAGGGTTTACACTGTAGTTTTATATTGATTGTCTGTTAATAAATACTACATTCAATTTTCAATCAACGGATTGAGTTTCGTTGGGTAGGTTAATACTGCAAGATACATATGACTATTATATTGACCTCAATTACTCTTGGTTAAAACTGAGTATTATTTGAATTGATGCCACTCTTGGCTAAAATTAAGTATTATTTGAATTGCAACCATTTCTAGCTAAAACTGAGTATTATTTGGATTGCAATCACTCTTGACTAAAACTGTGTATTATTTGAACCCAAGCTACTCCTAGCTGAAATTTAGTATTATTTCGAACACAATAAGTTGTCGCCAAAACGAGTATTCTTTAAAACCCATCCACTCTTGGTAAGTATTCTTTGGAACGTAGCTGCTCTTGACGAACGTAAGTATCTTTGGAATGCAGCCACGCCATTCCTGAATAAGATAAAGTATTCTTTGGAACTTAGCCACTCTTGGCAAAACAAACAAAATTTGTATGAAAGTGTAATTAGAAATATCACAAGAGTGTGCCCACTAGAGAGTCTTAGCGTCTTATGACGTATACAAATATATGCACTCTCTTCTAAATTACTATGTGAACATAATAGCGCAATAAGTTACAGAAATATTTTGACAGTTTCGACACTTTACAATTGATCACTCTTATGCATTCTTCTTCAAATGATAGCTTAATATAGAGCTTGAAAGAGGTTCTGACTGTTGAAATCTTTTGAACTTAGATGCTTCATCTTCTTTCGTTTGACAAGCGTAGACGTAGAGGTGCATTAAATGTGCTCCATGCAACATTCAATGCCAATATCTTCTTCAAGCAATATCCCGATAGCTAACATTACTTATCAATGCTAAGAAGTAAAAGGCAAAGACCGTACAAGTTGTGTCAGGATGGTTGTTGAAACAAACAACCTTAGCTCGTATCTCAAGAATCTCAACGAAGACTTGTGCTTTGTGCAGATCATCTGCATAGACAGAAGACGAAGATATTCCTTACAACATAGTAGTAAGCTAAAAGAATGTTTTTGTTAGGTACAATGTAAGCTGTTTGTGTGCACTTATCGTCTCATAAATGTTTCACTTATTAGACGAAGTGAAAACTGTAATGAGTATTATCAATTACATGAAGCACCTGCGTTTTACATAATCTGTTCTTTTCCAAAATACAACATTTTTCAGACGAAGCTTCTTCATGTTTCTTACTTTGTTGTGACAAGCACTTAATCAAAACTGTAGGACTGTTAGACTTTAGCTCTAACAAGTAGGTCCACTAACAGTCACTAGGCCCAAGTGTTAGGAGAAATCCCTGTTGAATCTCTTAAACCACCAATCCCCATGGCTTATGTAGTTGGTGTGTGATATCATCTACTTTTAACTTCAAAAAGGGATGCGTAGGACAAGACTTTGTGAAATAGATCAACTTGTAAGGTTGGCATAGAATAAGAAAATCTTGCACGCGACTCAAATGGAAGTTTTCTGTTAGTCTTTCACATTCTTTATTTTACATTCATAGACTTAGACCCTGTTTTTTGAACAAAACCATATTTAAGAAAGGAACTAGCCCAAGATTCTTGAGACATACAAAAGACATCACATCTACAACTTGGGGCTTAATTATCATTTTTGAAAATTCGATGCTAACGAACTGAAAAAATAAAGTAGCATTTTCATTTACAAGAAGAGATTCCTTTTATGTTGTATCAACTGGGAGAATTGAGCTTTAGCTTTGTTGTGAAAGTAGAATTCTTTACAAAGTGGACCCTAGGAGGAGGGGAACTGTTTCTCATATTTTCGTTTTGATTTCATTTAATCATTAAAATAGATCTTTAAGTTCTAATACATTCTCACTTTTTTCCTTTCTGATCTATTCACAGAAAAGTCACAGATAGGCCCAGAGATCCTGCTAAGTGGAATGAAATAGCTGATGTTGTGTCTGCATTATCTATTCCAGTTATAGCAAATGGCGATGTTTTTGAGTATGATGATTTTGAACGCATTAAATCAGCCACAAGTAAGCAGAAAGGAATTCTCCCAGACCTCTACTGATTTTTCAGTTATATTTTGTTAGAATAGTAGATTGTAGATAGTGTGGTGGGAAAGAAAACTCCAAATGCAGTTGATTTTTATAATAAACTTCAGGAACCTGAGTTTTCTTGTCTGTATTTTATTATGTCAACCTAATCCCTGTCCTTCTTAATGAGTTCTCCAGAAGTTGTAACTCATTTCCTTGGACATTGAGATAAACCAAAGCTAAACAAATCTCTTCCAGTGGTGATCATAAATTTTATAGTCCTTTGTATCGTAATCCTAGGACGTTGATAGACTCCCTCAGTTCTTCAGGAAGGATTGGGTATACCTATTGGCTTTTCCTTCACAAAAGAGGCCTTGAATCAAGTGTCCACGTTGTGCTATTGATAATCATTTGTTATGAACCTTCATGAACGACCAAGTAATGGTCTTAGACACAGAAGATTCCTTCTTACTACCTATGGAGAAAGCTAGAAGCAAACTTGTTCTTGACAGGGACAACACATCTATTAAATACATCCAACATAAAATGCATCCTCATCATCGTTGCATTCACATTTATGGTTACTTGAACTCTCCCCTCTTGGAGATAGCTTACAGAAATAGTATGCATTTGAATTGAATATAATATGAGAAGAAATTTATTGGTTTTTATCATGTATGATGGGAATTTATTTTTGATCTTGATTACTTTTGATCAAATAGCATATATGCAATGACATCTGTACTTGTTTTTCCTGTCATGATAGACTAGCTAATTAGCTATTCATTAATTTTTTTTTTTCATGTTTAATTTATAATTGACATTGGTTTGTGACATAAGGTGCCTCATCAGTGATGGTTGCCAGAGGGGCACTTTGGAATGCTTCAATATTTTCTCCTGAAGGCGAAGTTTCTCATGAAGATGTGAAAAGAGAATATATTAGGAAGGTAATTTTTTTTTTGTTCTACATAAACTACAATACTTTCTATGACCTTTACATTTTCCCTGGAGATGGGTGATAATCTTATAAATATGCAGTTTCCAAATCTAGATTTTTCTTCTTTCATTCTTTTTCTATATTTCCGATGCTTATATTGGTGGAGGGTGTTGAGCTTCTGGAATTCGTGGTACTAACTACTAATGTTATTGTTCTCTACTTTTGATATCAGTGCATCTTATGGGATAATGATATAAAAAGCACCAAGCATACACTAAAAGAAATAATAATGCATTATTCTTGCCTAGAACTGGCTGACGGGAAGGCTGTGATCAAATCAGAGTCTACGGCTGATCTAGCGTAAGTTTATTTGTTTTTCTCACTTGCCTTCATGTTTTTAATATATACTAGGTGTTGACTATAGATCAGTATAATCAATTGTCACATGTTTGTAGACTCCTCAACTACTTGACACTCATCATTTATAAACAAATAACAAATGAATCAATGCTTCCCAGATCCTTTGCAGATTACTTGATTATGTGATTACTGAAGAAGGATCCAAACGAATCAATGCTTTCTCTTTTAGCCTCCCTCCCTGTCCTCCACTGACATTTTTTTGCCCTCTCTGTTACCCGGAAGTTAGAAAATAGTAATGCTATAGTCAATTTCCTTTCTGTGTCCAATTTAGGGTGTGGATAGCATTTACCCAGCTTTCCTTGGTATGATGGAAATATCCCCCTACTTGATTTTAGGATTGCATCCTAGTATGACCACTGCTTTCTCTGAAGGCCACTCTCCTTGCCCTCACATGACATTTTTGCCCTTCTCTGTGAGTAAGATAATACTAATAACAGTAGTTGTAGTTGTTACATATTTCCTTCTGTTTTGGATACAGGGTTCGTATAGTACTTATCTTGCATTCGCTACAATTGTAGTTTCATATTGGACATTTTTTTTTTTCTTTGCTTGTCATGATGAAAATGTTTTAGAATTAATGGAGGATAAAGAAAGGAGAAAAATTAACCTTCCACATAGAAAATCCAAAATAAGAAAATCAAAACCTTAAAGACGTGTGATCTTTCCAATCCCACTGCAGGTCTAGCAATAAGACTCTTAAAAAGCCATATGATTAATACCACTAAAAGGCGATGTAAATATTTCCTCCTATTGGAATTAGTAAACCTATACAAAATTTTCTTTTGAAAATTGAGAATCTCTGTTCAATCTATGACACCAAATGAGGATAAATTCAACATCTTCACATAAAATTTACCCTTTTTGTTTGGCCAAAAGCCCTTGAACATGCTAAATAAAAATTGAAAAAAGATCCAAATTCTAAGGACTTAAGGGCTCACCAAAATTCACATAAAATCCTCCTCCATAGAACTATTTGGCTGCTGGGCAAAGTAGAAGCAGATTGTTGGTGCATATATCACGAGACAGCCTTGTATGACAGATAAAAGTTCAACATCATTATCATTGATCTTATCTCTTAGAAGGTGTAGGATTTAAGTCTGGCTCCACCTCACAAAATTGACTGATAAGGTTAAGTCAAGCTTAAAATCTACTATTTAAGATGACATCATTGATCATAGGATAAACATAAACATGAGGTGTGATAAAATTTGATAGGATTAATTTATGTTAAAATTGATAGGGAAAGGATTCTTGAGATTCGAGGACACAAAACAATGAGCCTCCTTAGAAGATTTAAGTCTTCTTAGAGGATTGAGGTAGTTGAATCCGAATACAAAAGAATGAGTTGAAAAACTTATATTTTGAACCACTAATTGTAAGATTCATGATCAGTAGTAAAACATGATATATCGCAAAACTTGAGTGATGCGGTAAACAATTCAATCACCAAGGCAATACTTATTACGATTCTCATTGTCAGACTTATGAAACGTGTTGAAATGGTAGTATTGTAATACTTATAATGAGTCATACAAGGATATATAAAGATTATAAAGATGATGAGATGAGAGGCCATTACAAGAAAAATTTAAATTATTGGCGGAACTTTATCTGTCATTAAAATATCACTATCGACGTATTTATCAGCAGATTTATTCTAAATCTGTCGTTAATTACTGACGGCTTGGCATTGTCAATTTCTTGCTGGACATCTCCCTTCGAGGCTGCTACGTGTGTCGCATGCTCTGCAAGATTGGGCTTGAGTCATAACAAGGTTGGTCTAAAAGTCAATCTTCTATTTCAACTCAACCATATCCCCCATCCCATCCACTTATTATCCTTCCACTGCTATCGTCTTGTCTAAGCCACATACCCATCTTTTAACTCGTGGTGCATCAAACATTTAATCGTGCAAGTTTACTGTGTAAAGTTACAATTTACTATCTGTCTTTATTATAGTGTAACTCGCACGATATTATTGTCTTTATACTATATGGCATTATGGTATTGGGTCTTACCCTGTACGGAAAACAGTGGATCTGTTTCAAGAAATCTTAGGTATTGGATGAAATCAATGAAAACATTGATTCTTCGTATGATAAATTTTTATCTTTGGAAAATTCTTCTTTTTATAGGAATGAAGAATCCACTTATTACCACTGGACAGGATTTTGTATGATGTGTACCGTTGGGCCATATGTTGCACAATCGCTAATAATTTTCAAGTACATACATGTATTCCGTTGTACTGAAGGATCTGCTAACGCCTACCCTATTCCTCACATATCTAAGGGAAACTCCATTTTATGGATAGGGATGGGAATGCGGGACTACAGACCTGGCTTTGGTGTAGGATCTGTAAGGAACCCTGTCTGTGATATACCGTTGTTAAGTGCAGTTCTAACAAGGCGTTTTTCAAGGAAAGAATTGAATAAATCTGAATTGACGTTTACATGTGGCAGTTTTCGGAATGGGGTCTTAAAATTGAATTTCTTTACTTCGTTTTTCACTGATGAGAAACCCGAGCTTGACTTTGATTTGGCTTGGATAGCTTGGTCCAGTTCTGCTTGAGAGTGAATATAAATTACCGGTTATATGATAAACATCTGCTAATAAAATGAATTAATTTTATATTTTCAATGGAAGCACCCTCTGCATAATGGTTATACAAAAATAATGTCACACAAGTAAAAAAACACTTTGTAGTGAAAACTGACTTTTTTGTTAGCCATTTCTTTCAATTAATTTCAATTTTTCTTGTCTTCTTTTTTTCCCAGAAAATAGAAGTTAATCATTCTTTTGTAACAATCTTCAGATATTGTTGGTGGTTTAAAATATATATGACTTTGTACTCTTTGATGTTTCAGGGAACTCTATGGACAGAAAGAATACTACGAGTTAGTAAAACAAGGCTTTTTTTATGGTTCTTGATAATATCTTTGGAGCATAAATATTCAGAGTGAGGACATGGATTTGGGCAGCTCCCAGTTTAGTAGGCACCTTACAAGAAATTTACACAACTCTCCAATTGATATTATTCTTGAATTCGAACTCAATTCATTTATTTGTCATGGAAGAAAATAGCTAGATGAGTTAACCCGTAGGGGTTATTCATGACTAGAAGAAACTACAAAGTAAGAAAAAAAAATATTTAATTTCGATAGTAACATTAAATTTGTTACCAATTTGTATTTTTTTCAGATCCATGAAGATACGAATTTATTAGCCCTGCCACTCTTGATAACGCATCTTTTGACGATGTAATTTTAGTCTCCGAATTCATTATAATTATTAAAAGGTTTGCAAGTGCCCAAAAATATATTAAAAAAATGTCTATGAAAGTTAATGCTTATGCCTGTGACATGAAAATTTGTCTACGTGATCATTAAAATTGTACACTTGAGTAACATATGACTATTCAGATTATTTGTTTTACTGTTATAACGTCACAACTTGTTATTTGATAGTACTTTTAATTTTTCAATCAAAATTTATAGTGCACATAGATTATGAGCATTATCATCTTTCCTCATTTTCATTTATTATTTTTTATATGTTTTACATTCCTTTCACAATTTATAATTTATCTCATTGGGGTTATATTAATCATTTTGACCAAAAGTGTATTTGAGATAGTAGTAGTTATTAGGTAAATCTAAGACTATTAATAAGATTTCATAAATCCAGGACACTACTAGTGATAATATATAAGATTTCAAAACAAATTTTCTATCTAAATCAAGTTATTAATTTATATATATTAATATGGTTAAAATTATCAAAACCCACATCTAAGTTCCTAAGATTTTTGAATAAAGAACTTGATATAAAGATGGATAAACTTTCAGGTACATGTTATGCACATACATAATTTTTTGTAAGGTTTTTTAGTAGAGATTTAACATTAATGAATTCTTAATATGTAAGAGATTGTTTGTAGATTTTTCTATTTATAATTGTTCATTTTATTTATTTGTATCCAATATGGAACTTATTATTGTCAATTTTTTCCTCAAGTGTAAATCGAGAGTGATAGTATTTTGAAGAGAATGTCTAAGTGATAACACTTTTTGAGTCTCTTATATATTGGAATACCTTTTTCTTGAATGAAAATATTTTTTAAGCACAAATACTGATTCTTCTTTCATATTATTGTATAACCAAATATAAAATATACTTTCTTAAACTGCACACTTTTGATATAGGAAATTTTTAAACTTCAAATTTTTATTCCATGTTCTACTTGTCCAAACCCTTCTAGCTCTGTCATAAAGCCAAACAACATGCCATAGGCATAATGTTAAATTCAATTTGATAAAAAAAAATTAGAGAATTGAATAAGTTTTTATTTATTTATTTATTTATTTTATATATATTCAGCGACTCTTTAAAAGTTATGTGAAGTCTCCATCATTTAACCAGTAAATAAATATTATTACATTTGCTAGTTGGTTATGTAATTTGTATGTTCTGTTCTCTATTTTTTTTTCATAGAAATGACTCCTTTATAATTTAAAGCATTTGCTATTCGCATGAGGAATTGTTTATTCTATTATATTAAATATTAAAATTAAATAGATTTTATTATTTTTTAAAAAAATTATTAAATACTAATCAGACATGTATATGTGAATGTAATTCTCGAATGCAATATTCTAAAGATTTTAAGTTATCTAATAATAGCAAACTTTTAAGTGAAACTTAATTAATCCAATTTTATAAAATTTTAATAACTACCAATTAATTTATTTTTATTGTTATAAAAAATAGTAAAAATAATTAATTATCATTTTCTTACATGTTTGAAACATTTTTTTTTGTTATTTTTTTAACAAAAAAGTGTTAAAAGATTAGGACAAGCTAAAATAATTCCGTAGGTTTAGGCGAACTTCTATCAAAACTTGACCCAGCAAAACTTGAAAGGACCTTTTACGGTATATTGGCCCAATTTATTAGACATCACATAACACAGGAATTTTTCCTTCACTTCCATACCCTCTTCCTGCACTTTCATAATGAATAAAAAATTACTCATATACCTTTATTTTAAAATTGGAAAAGTTAGCATTACCATCTACCCCTTTCACCTCCATAACCTCATCTGTGGACATCTTCCTCATCCGTGTTTCCATTTCACCTCCACAATCGTCCCTGTAGCATCTTCCTCATCCATCACTTTGTGAGATGTATTGTAGATTTGAGTTAATTTGGGTGGTATTGGACGATGAATTGCGACGTTGACGATTTGGGACTTTATGAACCGGATGGGTTTCATCCGGTTCATAAAGTCCCCCATCCGGTTCATAAAGTCCCAAATCGCCAATGTCGTCGTTCCTTGCCACGATTCAACATTGCCCAAAGGTCGAAAAACCTTTCCTACCGTTTAATCACCCTCTAAACCTTAAAAAATGACACTATGGAAGGCGTATTTGAGTGAAATGGGATGGTGCTTCACTGTGCTCAACCTACGTGGAGATGAAGAATGCACTGTGTTGTTTCTTAATCAAAATAACCAAGGTTTTTTTGGTCATTTACGCAGGGATACTTTGGAAATTAAATTGTTTATGGAGGTGCAGGAAGAAGGTATGGGGGTGGAGGAAGAATTTGTCCACAAAATTATGGGTGCTTTTTCCAACATTAATTATTTTTAAAAATACTAAAAGTATTCTTTTGAAAGTTGTATTCTATACAATTTATATTACATTTTATATTTTGGAATGTAGAATTCGGAATACATTTTTTTATTGTATATTGTGTAATTCGAAATACAATTTCTTGTATTTTGAATTATGTAATCCAAAATACAATTTTTTTAATATTTCGAATTATATAATTTGGATTACAAAATTTTTTTATATTTTGAATTATATAACTTGGATTACAAAAAAGTTGTATTTTAGACTATACAATCTAGAATACATAAAAAAATTTCTATTTTAGATTGTATAATTTAAAATATAATTTTTATTTTAAAATGTATAATTTAAATATATTTTTTTATATTTTAGATTGTTTAATCCGTAATTTAAAATATAAAAAAAGTTGAAAGGGAATGCAATTTAGAAGATAAAAAAAGATGGAAAGAGTAAAATGTATTTTTACTTTTTATATGGAAGTGCACGAAAAAGTATGGAGGTGGAGGAAGAAGCATCCCTAAAAGTTTTCTTTGTGAAATTTGAAGGGCGTGTGGCTCCTGTTATTCTCTTCTTGGAGGATCTATTTTATTATGATGGATTCTTACACCTCCGTGATCTCGTCCTCCGTGATCTCGTCCTGCACTTCCATAAAATCTAAAATATCAGTATTACTCTTATGAAAATGATGAAAAAAGGTGTGACATGTTTTAAATATCCTATTTTGCAATCCATTACATCATCGAATGAAGGCATGCAATATGTTAAATTTTTGAAAATGTATACCAGATGCGTTGGTTTCCAGTATATAAAATATAAACTGGATAAAAATTGAAGGAGGTTCATTCTGATATATAATATATATATCGGATTCCAACCTATCTTGTATATATCTTAAAATAAATTACAAATCGGATGACCAATGGATGAACAAGATCCGATATGTAAATTTATATATTGGTGATGCACCCCATCTGATATACAAATTATATACCAGATCTTATCCATCTATTGGCATCTGGTATCTGATTTTTTTAAATTTTGTATACTAGATAGGGTTGAGTCTATTATATAAAAATAAAATATGTATACCGAATCAACCTCCAATCCGATATACATTTGAATCAGCATTAAAATTATAACCTATATACCTTAGCTACACGACAAAGACTCAAGTACTTCTCCATAAGCCTCGTGGTCTCTTCTCTTACCTCTATTCTATAAGCAGACACGACTTCAGAACTAGCTTAGGACGCTGGCAATTTTACTGCACAAGATTTCAACTTTACACGAATCAAATCATGGGATATGATGAAAATTTCTCAATAACCAATATACTATACCTCAATTATCAACTATTGACTTATTGGCGCTGCGAAATACGTAAAATCATAAATGAAATTTTACTACATAATTTCATGCATGCATGTGTGATGAAGACGATGATAAACAGTGAAATATAATTCATTTCTCTATTGTTGCTTTACTTTGGATACAATCTTTGGTAAATATATATAGTGCAATGAATGGGCCTAATAAAATAACAGCCCAATAACGTAACAGTAGAATGGGTTAAAATCCAATAGCCCCTCCTCAAGTTGTATGACCAAAATCTGTCATACCCAGCTTGTTAATCACAGAATCAAACACAGGCTTCTTGAGTGGTTTGGTGAAGATATCTGCAGATTGTTCTGAACTCCTAATGGGAAGAAGATTGAATATACCAGATTGCAATCTCTCTCTGACCACATGACAATCAATTTCTATATGTTTGGTACGTTCATGGAACACCGGATTCGTGGCAATATGTCGCACAACTTTATTATCACAATATAAATTTGCAGAATAATGCTTGACCTGAAGATCACGAAGGAGAAAAGTTAACCATTGTAATTCACACACGGCTGATGCTAAAGTGCGATACTCGGCTTCTGAAGATGATCTGGAAACCGTGATCTGTTTCTTGGTTTTCCATGAAACCAACGTTGAACCAATATATATGCAATAACCTATAGTTGATCGTCTTGTAAGATTACACGAGGCCTAGTCTGAGTCACTAAATGCATTCAGATGCATATCAGATTTGCTTGGGAAGAAAATTCCCCGAGTGGGTGATCCTTTTATGTATCTCAGAATCTGATTAATGGCTTTGTGATTATGTTCATTTGGTGATTTCATGAATTGACTCAGAAACTGTATTGGGAAATTTATATTCGGTCTGGTATTTGTTAAGTAAAGAAGCCTTCCAATAACACGACGAAAGGATCCTTCCTCATGAATGGAACCTATTTGTTCAAAAATCAGTTTTATATCTTTATTCATGGGAGTGTGACACGACTTAACAACTAGCATTCCATGATCTGTAAAATGTCCAATGCGTATTTTCTCTGATTCACATGTATCCCCTCCTTTTTCCTTGTTATCTCCAGACCAAGGAAGAAACTCAATTTGCTAAGATCCTTAATTTTGAATTTTTCATCCAAGACTCTTTTGACCTCGTTCATATGACAAGCATAATCTCCAGCAAGAATAATGTCATCAACATAAATGAGTAAAGCTAAGAAGCATAAGTTTGTTTTTTTTATAAACATAGAATGATCAGATGAGGATTGAATAAAACCAATGTTTTGTAAAAATTGGGTAAGTTTCGCGTACCATTGTCGACTGGCTTGCTTCAAGCCGTATAGAGATTTTCTGAGACGACAAGCCTGGTTTGGTTTCTCGGTTTGTAATCCTTGAGGTGAATTCATATAAATTTCCTCGTTTAAATCACCATGTAAAAATGAATTGTTCACATCCAGTTGGTCAAGATGTCAGTCTTTGGTTGCTACAATAGCAATGAGAGGACGTACCATAGTCATTTTGGCCACCAGTGAATAAGTATCGTGGTAATCAACACCTTCAACTTGGGTGTAACCCTTTGCTACAAGTCTCGCCTTGTATCATCGATCTCTCCTCTTGCATTGAATTTTAGTTTGTACACCCATTTGCAGCCTATGGGTTTCTTTACTGAAGGAAGATCAGCAAAAGGCCAAGTTTCATTGAGTTTGAGCGCATCAATCTCTGCCTTCATGGCATTTCTCCATTCTGATTTTTGGACAGCTTCTTTGTACGATCGAGGTTCAGCGTGTGATTAAATATATGTTATTAAACATAGCTGATTTTTATCCAAATGATCATAGGAAAGAGCTGAGCTAATTGGATACTTAACTTGTGTTTTGTTGGAATCAATTTTGATGGAGTTTGAGATTCGATGGTGGTAATCTTTCAAGTATTCTGGGGCCTTTCGTAGTCTAGCAGATATTCTCATATCACCATTTTGACAAGTACCATCTTCTGGCTGTATAACATCTTCTTTTGGCTGCACTGTTTCACTAATATAATTGCTAGCATTTTCGAAAGGCAAGCATAAATGATTTTCTTTAGAGATAAGTTGATCAGTCCTGTTTTCTAAATGAATGAATGTTCCTTCATGAAAAATAACATCCCTGGAAATGAAAATTTCCCTGGTTTTGACGTCTAAAAACACATATCCTTTTATTCCATTCTCAAATCCTAAGAAGATACATTTTCTGCTTCTACTGTCAAATTTATTCCTATTATTAGTTATGGTGGAAGCAAAACACACACAACCAAATACTTTGAAGACAGACATGTCAAGTTTTCGTTTATAAAGCAACTTATAAGGTATTTTAAAATCCATTACAGCAAAAGGAATCCGGTTTATAATGAATACAGCATGACATATTGCATATGACCAAAATTGTTTTGGTATATTTGAATGAAACATAATACATCTAGCCACATTCAAAATGTGTTGATGTTTTCTTTCCACTACTAAATTTTGTTGAGGTGTCTCAATGCATGAATTTTGATGCACAATGCCTAAGTTATCATAAAACTCTTTATAATTGAATTCGCATCCGTTATCAGTTCTGATGACCTTAATACGCTTACCAAATTGAGTTTGTACATGAGCAACAAAGCTATTTAATAGATATTTGGTTTCACTCTTATTTTTCATCAGGAATACCCAAGTGTGTTTGGAGTAATCATCTACTATTGTAAGAAAGTACCTATGCCTGTGTATGGAAGCAATACTAAAAGCCCTTCACATATCAATATGTACACAATCAAAAATAACTTGAGTAACAGATTCACTATTTGGGAAACTCAATTTGTGTTATTTGGCATAGTAATAGAAATCACATATGTTCATTCTATCATATTGAATGTTAGTATTGTTCTGACATATATGATCCAAAATTTTGTTAGACAGCTGCCCTAGTCTGAAATGTCAAATATCAATGTCACAGTTCTTAAAACTTGTCATGTTATTTACAGAGCATTGATCAATTTCTTCAACTATGTGATATAACCCATCAACCAGTTTAGCATGTCCAACCATCTTCAATGTAAGGATATCCTGTATCTGACTTCATCATAAGAAAATAAGCATTGAATTCTTGAATGATTAATAAGCCTTTGAACAGAAACAATATTCAAAGTGAATGTTGGTATATAATAAACATCATATATAATGAGATTCTTAGTTAATTGAACAGTTCCTACATAATCTGCACATAATCTGTATGAACATATGCACTATTTGGCAATCCTATCTTAAGAGGTTTAATTTTGCGAAAAGTAATGAATATATTTTTTAAACGTGTAACATGATTTGTGGCCCTTGTATCTAAAATCCAAAAAGAATTTCCCTTCTCATTACCTTTCTTGTTACGTTTTTCATTCTGCAAAGACTTTGCCTCACCAATGGTGTTGATTTGTCCATCTCTTCCTTCTGAATTATGTAGGATTTTTAATAATTGTTGAACTTGATCAAATGTTAGTGATTGATTCATTTGCTTGTTCATGTCACTCATACGTTCTTCTTCCGAACTTCTTGAAGAACTCGATTGCATTTCTATTTGATTCACATTGCCTTTATAAAGTGGCTTCATCAAGGGTGGGATCCCATGCTTCGAATAGCATTCTTTTGCGATGTGATTCATTTTATGGCAGTAACTACATTGTTTTCCATAATTCTTGGAACGTCCTCTTCCTTGCATTCTCCATACATTAGATTGGTTATTACCTCCACGATCACGATTACCTCCTTATGATTTCCACTCTGATACCATATTGATTTATTGGCGCTGCAGAATATGTAAAATTGGAGATGAAATTTTACTGTATAATTTCATGATGCATGCATGATGAAGACGATGATGAACAATGAAATATAATTTGTTTCTTTATTATTTCTTTACTTTGGATACAATCTTTGGTAAATATATATAGTGCAATGAATGGGGCTAATAATAATAACAACCCAATAACGTAACAGTAAAATGGGTTAAAATCCAATATCAACCTTGAGCCTGCCAAAGTGCCAAAATAGAAAAGGAGCTAAACTGACAGCAAAATTTAAAGGGGAAAAACCCAAATTCAAAAGAAGTGTACAAGCATGAATCTCAAAGACCAAGATTTATATAGTGTGGGGATCATAAGAGAAGGTTGGTAAACATGAAGTAAGCATATATGTGCTTTGCTGAAATGGGTGAAACACCTTTGAATCAAAGTGGTGTCTTTCTTAAGATACTTCCCAACAGCCACGTAGACCTTCTAATCACATTCGCACTCATCCATGGCCATTAGGTGGGGTGGTTGAGTTGAGAAGTGAAGAGCTTTAGAAGGCATGCAGAGGAAGATGTGAAGGTAGGTGAAGGTTCATAGTTTAAGAAAAAGGTATAGTGGAAATGGAAAGGGGAAAATTGAAGGCTAACCTTCTTCACCACATCCTGACACATGCTCTTAGTAAGGGCAATGACCTGTTTGGTAGAGGCGACGGAAACTATAAAGCAAGCAAAGGCGTGGAAAGTCCGAAAAATAATGCTAGAATTTTAAAAAAATTGAGAAAAGTTTAGTGATTAAACTTTATTCGCTTGGAAGATTTGGGAGAAAATTAACCTTTTGAATTAAATAAAAAAGTTAATTTAATTATAATTAAATAAAATATAATAAAATATTTATTTTTATATTTTAAAAAAAATAAATAATTAAAAATATATAATAATTAAATTTATAATAAAATAAGAATTTTAAAGTAATTAACAAAATAAAAATCAAATTAATATTTTGTTATATGTTTTTATGTTAAATAAATAAATATAATAAAATTATAGAATATTAGTAAAATTAAAAAATATTAATAATAAATTTATAAAATAATAACAAAAATAAGAGAATTATAAAAATAAAATACTTAAAATATTAATTTTAAAAATAAAAATAATAATAAAATCATAAATAATAAGTACAATAATAAAAATACTAAAATTATAAAATAATAATAAAATTAAAATAAATTTATAAAATACAAAAAAGATCTTAATAATAATAATTTACTTTTAATTTTAATTTTCTTTTATAAATTATATATATTTTTATTTCATCTATTAAAAAATTATTTTATCAATTATATCTATCACATCATTCACAAACTTTCATAATTTTTCCCTTCATTTTTTTTACTATCTTTCCATTAATCCAAACACACCCTAAAAAACGTATCCCACATTTTGCATGATCACCTTTTAATCTTTTATTGTGACACACAGTATATACACCTCATTCGGTATGTAAAAACCAAATTTTAATATACAGGATCAACATTTTAATATATCGGATCAGATATGATTTGGTATATACAAGTTTTTATAATTGTATACCAGATGAGGTGTCATCCGATATATATTTTGAAAATGTAAAATGGAAATAGAGAGAGTAAAGAGCAATATAAGATTATATAATTTTACATTGAGGATAAAATACTTTTTAAGTATAGTATGGAAGTACAGGACAACATCATGAAGGTGCAAGAATAATCGGTCTTTTATTATTTAGTTTAAGGCCAATTATACTAATGTGGATTGGGGAAGGATTGACAAAAACTTTCCGCACCCGATCACTTCTGACTTGCACCTCAACATTTTTAAAAAAATTTCAAAAGTACCTTACAGACAAAAGTAAATTTCGGAAAATATTGTTAAGAAATATTTTAAAAAGCCTTTTTTAAATGAGAATTTTATATTTTGAAAACTATTTTTTGAAAATATATTAAAAAACATTTTTCTGAAATATAAAATTTGTATTTAAAAAAGGCTTTTCAAAATATATTTTTGAAAAGTATTTTCTAAAATATAAACTTATATTTTAAAAAATATATTTTGGAAATTTTTTAGAAAATATTTTCTAAAACATATATATGAGGATATTTTTGTATTTTTCAATCTGTGATGGGTGTGCATGAGATCTAATAGAGTGCATGAAGTTTTTGCCATGTGGATTTTCATTTTAATTTCGAAAATAAGTTAGGGTTATCTAATCCGCAACTTACTTTAATTTAGAAAATAAGTTGCGGGTTGGATAATCTGCAATTCATTCAAAAATTTAAATGCATTGTGGGTTATCCAATCTTCAACACGTAAATGACAGAAAAAAAAACAGCTACCACCATCGTCTTCCGTCGTCAATATCTTACATCTACGAATTCAACATCAAATTAAACTTACAATAAACCTTACCTTTCTTATTTTCAATGGGTATGGCTGAAGATGGCTGTGGTGTGGTGCGTCGAAGGTGTCCTTCAAATTACTCCAAACTTTCAATTGGTATGGCAACAAAGGTGCAGCCGGTATAACAACAATGTAGGAGGTGCAATAGGTATAACAACAATGTAGGAGGTGCAGCAACGCCGGAGGTGCAGCAACGCCGGAGGTACAGGAATGTCAGAGGTGTGAGGGATAAAGGTGCTGAGTAAAAAGGATAAAGGATAAGATTGAATTAATTTTTTTTTAAAAAATAAAATCGTAAATTCAAATTTATTTTAGAGGTGCAGAAGGACAGTATAGAGTTGCAAGAAGAATCAGTCTTGAGATTATTAAGCTCAATTTGTTACCAACATGGTTATATACACTTTTGCTTCCTACACCCCATAATTATTAACTGCATGCTATATATTAAGAGAAAAAGCTAAATTACTCTCCCTCATTGCATTATGCCTTTACTGCATAACTCAAGAAAATACCCAACCTCCATTTTTGCAAATCTCAAGAAAAAAACCACTGCATTACTTACCTATACCACCTACGTTATCTTTGAGACTTACACCTCATTGTGTCTCGTCGGAGTTCAATGACCACCGCAAATGCTGGACAACACCTCCAAATTTACCATCACCGAAAACCACTCTCTGTACCTCCTTCTATTCAAATATTGAAGACAAGGGCATATTTGGAATTTAAAAAAATGGATGGGGTGCAGGTCTGTATTGGTGGGGTGCAGGAAGTTTTATCCTTAATTTGTTACCAACATGGTTTACATACACAGACTGCTTCTTCCTGCACCTCCATATCATCTTCCTGCACCTCCATAATTTTCAAAATTCCAATAATAGACATGAGTAAATTACAAAATTATCCTTGCTGCTGTAAAAGAAGGTTTTCCATGGAAGGGGTGCGGTACATTTATGAACAGCGATGAAAGGTGTCGTAGTGGTGGTGGGAGGTTCCTACGGTGTTGGAGTGGGGGGTTGAAGGCACTTTGGGTGGCCGTCGGTGGTTGTGGCTGAAAAACAACCACTGTCGTCTTCGTCGAGGTATCTGTTATTCATTTTTTCTGATTTCCACGGATTGTAGAAACCGTAGAAGTTTAATATTTACGGATTCTGTAAGCCGTAAGTTTAAAATCAAGATTTATGCCTCTT
>Ga0099824_1003413_pt1 | contig 23233 bp, 11 predicted proteins | sample SiratrowhiteBW_FD_76837 | JGI IMG/M metagenome (GOLD analysis project Ga0099824, IMG submission 76837) | Root nodule microbial communities of legume samples collected from California, USA - Siratro white BW | ecosystem: Host-associated > Plants > Roots > Nodule | place: USA: California... | reverse complement strand
ATATTTATATTTTTGGATAAAGAAACATGGCCATATATCATTTCAAATCATGATTGCTTTATTTTCAAAGATTAACCTTGAAACAAGATTCAATGACTTCCAACACATGTCAATTTTTTATTCTCATTTTTTTTGGTCCTCTCTTTTGCTTAGACCACCCTTGCAGGTTTTCAGTCTAATGGACCTTTTGCCCCTAATAGGTTCGAGATAGACCAAACAACCAATCGAAAGAAAATAAACATTTCTGCCCCAATGTGATATTCTTATTTTGATATTTCAGACAATGGTGATAGCTACTAAGACAAATGCTTTTGTTTTGGGAAGAATGAAGGCTAAAGGATTTCAAACAACATGCATGTTAATGTTCTATTGGAAATTGTCATCTTTTACCCTTTATTAAATTTTGAAAATGCAACACCCATGTCTTAGATTTTGTAATGTCATGAATTTAAAGATTGTATCAAAGAGAACAATTAACTCAATCATGTGATCACTTTTTGCCCCCCTTTTATTTCATTTTTCTTTTCATATGTTGAATGTGGTAACACCAAGATAAGAGACAAAAAAATTTGAAAGTTTTGCAAGGCAATTGTTTTTAAAATTTTATTTTCAAAATTTCTTCAGAAAGGAGAAAAATGTCGTGAAATGAATGATGCATATTAGGATGTATGATACATGTTAAGATGTATGATGTATGTCTAGATCTATGATATGTGTATGCAAAACTAATTAATGTATGTATGTCACAACTTTCAGATAATGCAAAATGACATGACAATGCAAAAGTTAATGAAATTAAAATTATATACATTCTACCATGAATGTATGAATGAAGATGTATGTTTGTATTACAATGTTAAGTAACACAATATGCAACTGATATGATTAAAACATAATGAGAAATCATGCATGCTTGTACCACAATAGGTATTTATTTGTGATATGTGGATGCATATGTGATACATTTATTAGTATGTACAAGCAAATGGTGAGAGGAAGAGGAATGCAACACATCTCCCTTTGTGCCCTAAAGAAATTCGCCATTACAACGCCTAGGGTTCTAGGTTCTTTACATGCACACTCAAAAATGTGGGCTCCTAATTCCTAAGGATATAAGGCCACTAGAGCCATGGCTCACTCCATCACATACCCATAGCAGCTGGTAAACAACCTTTATGGATATACAAATGAAGCGAACAAACACTAGTTGGGGTTCTCGCAAAAGCCAGAAAAGGAAGTACATCCTTGTGACATTGCTACACAACCCCTTCTAATTCTAAGTTTCTCAAACCTGGGTATAGGGTCGCACTCATGATATGCAAAAGTAAATGTGTGTGTGAAGGGGAATAGCACACCCAACCCCCACCTGCAAAACAACAAGAAAAATTCTCAAGCAAATATAGCATGTCGTCTACCCTAGGGTAATATATTCCAGCAATGATAAGAACAAACATATATACAGAAGAAAGGAAGCATATATACAAAAGAAAGGGAAAATCAACATTCAGAAAACCACAATCATTTGAACTCATTCAATTAAAACTGGCCTGACTCTCAGAAAGTTCCCAACAGAGTCACCATCTGTCGCAACCGGGGTCACAACGGAGACGGTAGATAAAAATATATTTTTTTTTATTTTCAAAACAAGGGAGTCGCTACCATAGTTTATATGGAAAACGATGGAAAAACCGGAGAAGGATAAGGCAAGTATCTGAAAACTGGATTTTGGGTCCGAGAGTTGGTTAGGTGTGGGGAAGGTGTTAGCACCCCCACAACGCCAGTCCTAAGACAGTACCTTTAATTAAATAAATAAAATGAGTGTAATTTTCAAAATATTTATTTTCCCCAAAACATAAAACAAAAATGAAGATAAAAACAAACAAAAATATTTTTTTATTTTTGGAAGGGGCCCGACAAAGTTTGTCCTTGCTCCTACGTATCTCCATCAAGAATGGAAAATCAGGGTTACGTAGTTCTTTGGATAAGATTGTTTGTGAGGTGCATATTTTTATTTGTGACATTTTTGTAATTATTTTTTTTATATTTGATATTAAAATGATTTATTTCCAAAGTTTCATATTAAATATTGCATGGCGCGTGTGGCCATTTGATATTTAAGAAACATTTGAAATAATAATATTAAATATCGTATGACGCGTGTGGCCATTTGATATTTAGCATTTTTAAAAAATATAATATACCAAAATTTTATTTCCAAATTTTTATATTAAATATCGTGTGACGCGTGTGACAATTTGATATTTAAGAAACATTTGAAATAATAATATTAAATATCGTATGACGCGTGTGGCCATTTGATATTTAACATTTTTAAAAAATATAATATACCAAAATTTTATTTCCAAATTTTTATATTAAATATCGTGTGATGCGTGTGACAATTTGATATTTAAGAAACATTTGGAATAATAATACTAAATATCGCATGACGTGTGTGACCATTTTATATTTAACATTATTAGAAAATATAATATCTCAAAATTTTATTTCCAAAGTTTTATATTAAATATCGTATGACACGTGCGGCCATTTGATATTTAAAAAAATCTTAGAATAATAATATTAAATATCGTATGATGCGTGCGACCATTTGATATCTAACATTATTAGCAAATATAATATTGCAAAAATTTATTTACAAAGTTTTAGTATCCCAATTTAATTTTTATTAAAATAATAATTATAACACAATAAAATAAAAAAAATAAAACATGCAAGATATAAGCTTAAAATATAGAGGTACATAAGTAAAAAAGGTTGTAGTTTTGGGTTGGCTCCAAAGGTCCAAAATCATTTTTTATTATTTTTTGAGGTTGGTGGTGCAATAGTAACGTGGGGGGGGGGGGGTACGAATAGTTTTCATTATTTTTTGTTAGGTTGGTGGTGCAATGGTAATGTGGGGGGTACAAATAGTTTTCATTATTTTTTTTAGGTTGGTGGTGTAATGGTAATGTGGGGGTGCGAATAGGAAGGCCTTAACTCCACAACCCTAGGCCATCATCACCTCAACCCTAAGCCACCACCACCTTACTTCAAATCCATGTTAGGTCTACCAACCCAAAGTGTCAGCAACGACAGCGGCGGTGGTGGCGGCGGTGCGGAAAGAGCAACGGGTGATGACAGAGGTTGTTTTGGGGTTGCTTTGGAGTGATTTTGGGTTTTTTATTCCAACTTAACGAATCTGAGTTGTGAGTGTTCTTAAAAAATGATAGCTTCCTTTCCAAAAGTTTCTTGCTTCTCAGTTTTAAACTGAGTGTGGATAGTAAGACAGGAGAATCAAACTTCTCTTCTTCTCTACTTTCTCTCTCTTTTTTCCTCTTTTTCTTCCTATCTCTCCAAATGATCTGTAATTCTTTCTTAAAGTGAATCTCCTTGTTTTTTTATTATTTTATTTATTTTTATTCTGAAAGTAGTTTAGAGCAGTTTTGAAATATCGAATCTTTATTTCTTTCTTTATTATTATTATTATTAAAGATGAAGTGTGGATGAACGTGAGATGAAACAGTTTGAGAACGGTCATATTTTATGTTTATTTTTTATTATTGTGAAAATGGAGAACATGGGTGGTTCAGATCAGTTTTAAGATTGACTGATTCTTTTTTTTATTATTATCTTTATTTTTTTTGTGAGAAGTTAAGATTGAGTGAGAAGTTACGGAGAGTTGAGGAATTTTTTTAATTTATATTTTTTCTAATTCTTTTATTTTTTTTCTTTTTTTTAAGGAGAGAGATATTTTGGAATATCACATTATCTATTATTTCACTAATCTTTTATCTCTTGATCTATCTTGAACAATTTTGAACAATCTTGAACATAGCATACGTTCATAACTTAATTATTAATTTTTTTATATTTTTTATTATTTAAAAGAAGGTAGTTCAGAGGATTGACTCGGTCTCTTTTTCTTTTTGTTATTATTTTAAAGATGAATTGAACGTGCAGATGAAGAAGTAGTTTTAAAACAGTTTCAATTTATTTTTATGTATTTTCCTTTTATTTATTATTCTGTTTTTATTTTTGATGTTATTTATTTATTTATTTATTTATTTTATTTTTCATTTCTTTTCTTTATTATTATTATTTTTATTTATTTTATTTTTTCTTTTTTTGTTAACTATATTATTATTTTTATGTTTTGTAAAAAAAAATGGATAAATTCAAACCTCTTTTATTTGTTTTATTATTTATTATTATTTTTAATAAAAATCTAAACTAATCAAGTGTATATATTTTTTCTATTTATTATTTTCTTATTCATTTTTTTTATTTTGATTATTCAATTAATTGTAGGCATATTTTTTATTTTCTTAATTTTAATTTATTTATCCGGACGAAATCGGGTGTTGACATCTAGCAAATGTTCTCTGTTGGTGTAAAAATTTTAAGACTGTCTCCAAATCTTGTAAATGCATATACATAAGGAAGTATATACTAAAGAGTATTTCTTCTTGCATCTTTATACTTTTTTTCTACATCTTCGTAGAAGAAGTAATAATATTATTTTATTCTTTTCATTCTCTTTATCTTTTTAGTCGCACCTTTCTTCACTTTTTCGTATTTCAGATTGTATAATCTAAAATATGTTTTATATTCTAAATTGTGTAATTCATAATACAAAATACAAAAAATTATATTTTTAACTGTATAATCTAAAATACAAATTTTAGAAAAATGTTTTAATATTTTTCGAATTATGAAGGTGCAGGAAGGAAAACATGGAGGTGGAGGAAGAAACTCTTTATACTAAAATGTCTTCATCACAAACTTTCTTAATAAGCTCGAAATACTTCATTCATGAGACTTTGAATCCTGGTACATGTTAGTCAATCCACAAGTCATGACAAACCATTCATAAATGAGTCATAAAGGTTGTTTTATGTCTGTCCTTCTTAACAAAGATTGATGGTAACTTAATCTTTGGTACATCATAGAAAAGAACTTACACTAGTAGAAAAATACTATTCAACGTCAGCGTATAATGACGGTTAAAACTCAAACCGACATAGCCAAAAACATGGTGGTATTTTTGTAAATATTTGATGAGATATTACATATTACACAAAACCAACATAATATACCATATTTTATGTTGGTTACACAAATAACCGACATAGAAAAAGACTGAAAAAAATAGAAATTCAAAATTTGAAAATTTTAAAATGGCAGGGGAGATACTACGTCGATTAAACAGTAGAACCAACATATACTAACATGTAATATATGCACATACAACGTCGGTTATAGAACCGACGTAAAAAGTGTACGACTTTCAACGTCGGTTCCAACACCGACATAAAATATCCTCTAGAACCGATGTAGAAAGTGTTTTTTTTTTTACTAGTGTTAGCTTCAAACAACTCATTAATGAGTTCATCTACCATAGGAATAGGAAAAATATCCCACCTCCATGTTCCATCCTTCTTCTTTATAAGGATTATACGTGAAGAGAATAAGCTAGTGTTAGGGGTGATAATACCTTCATTCAACATATTTGATACCATCATTTTAATGTGTACTTTTTGACTATGAGGATGATGGTGTTGTTTAACCTTAACAAACTCGGAATATAACTGCAAGGGAATGACATGATTTTGAGATCCATCAAGAGGTAAAATTGTTCATCACACATAAAATATAATCCTTCCATTCTACGCAGATGCATTTCGACAGGTGATTTTCTTTTAACATTTTGAGTTCTCTAGTCTAACAAGTGAAATATGTGCACGCTCCACCAATGCATATCAATGAAATATCGACATTGGATACACTAAATAAATATAAAAGCATTAAAGTATATATGCTTCGTACATTTAGATATTTTATCCATGCAATGAAGTATCAAAGAGCATCAATATCAAACATATATCACATACGTTTACATTAAACAAATTTAGATATTGGTGCTTCATTATTTTAGATAGTTTCTTATCCACAATTGGTGAAAATAATACCCACTAAAAATTCAATTCACCCCATTCTGATACAGTTATAACTTGTTTTTCATCGGCTAGCATTCTTATAAGCTCCCTATAGCAAACAATATATAACAAAATGGAAGAAAGAAGAATGGATATTAACATACATGCTATTGAATTTGAATCTCAAAAGGCAACATACAAAGTCACCACATGTAATACAATACAATTTAGGCATACAAATATATGATATGAGAAGGCCAACTTAAGAAAGGAAACTTGGTATCAGTAAAATGGGACATCAACAAAGTAAATGAGTAGGAAACTGCAACATTTGCTCTTCTCACTTGGTGGCTTGAGCAATTATATTACTTAATAAATTGGCTTCCTCCTTTGCAGTCTCCACCAATGAATCCTGAAAGACAATATTGTTGAAAAATGCATTCAACATAACATCGAGAAAGAGACTTCTCAAGAAAATACTTGTGGTATGATTGAAGAAAATAGAGAGAAATATGTTGACAAATTTTATTTGGTTTTTATTATTTATTTGTTTTTAATAATATTATTTTAAATATTTATTATAAAAATATTGAAAAATATAAACCTCATAATCCATTATTGAGCGTTTTAATAACATATATACAACTTAATAGATTATGTTGTGCTCTATTCTCACTTTCCATGCCTTTCTTCACTTTCTTTCCTCTCAAACCAAACCACCCCACCACACCTTTTTCCTTTCTTTTTCTTTCCTTCCTCTGTGTCCTCTTTCATCTCATTCAAACCAACTGATAAGAAAAAATAAAATTCGTTCCATACATGTGCTGCTATCAATCGAGCAATTGTTTTCTTGTTGGACTCTTGAAGCTCACCAACTATTAGGATTTCATCTAGTATATAGTATGCCTTTCTCAATGCAAAAACAAAACACAAAGCACACATCAGAAGGGTCTCACTTCACAAAAACAAACAAGCACTTCATACAATAAAATTAAAATAAAAATCAATTGTTAAGTCTAGAACATTAGTGTTGTAGAAGGAGAGTTTAGATCACTCTTTTGCCCTTTAGCCTCAACTAAGGTGCTTATTCCAGTAAACGCATAAAGTCCCACAATACTTAAGAATCAAAACCAGATAATCTATAAACAACCTCCAAGGTACACAATGAAATGGGAACCAAAATTCGTTGTTTTATATTATTTATGATAATTTTATAAATAAGTTAAAAATATTGTTTTAATTTATGTTTCTTCAAATTAAATATGATATATAATAGAAATGTATTGTTATTAGTTTTTATTGGTGTGTTACGTTTACATATCAGAGTGTGCTCCTAATAAATCTTATTGACATGCATACACTCTTGATAGATATTTATGTGTATTTTTTATTGGAAATGTAATTGAATAAAATAGATTGTAACATTACTATGACTAACTAAATGAATTGATATCTCATTATGAAAATCATTAATATTTGAAAATTACTCCATCCGTTAAACAAACTTAAGGTTGGAACAATTTCTAAAGGTAATATACGAAAGGTGAACAAGAAGATACTTTTCAATTTATGAAGATGTTATGACCACATACACACCTTGTGAAAGTTGAATATTAAGTCCAGTTCACACACCTGCAAAACATGAAACAATTATTACAAAACCTTATTAGAACAATCCGATAATCACTGAAGTAAATAGTGTCCTTCATATGTCAAAGTTGACATCTTGATCAATACTCATGCAGAAAAAAATACTAGCATACCTGCACCAGATATTCAGACTCAGTTAATTAACATAACACACAGAAGAGTGCCCAGAAAACAAGTTGAAATGATGACAAAAAGATACTCTCTCTATTACTCTACCTTTTATAAACAACTTTATGTCCTCACCATTCTACAAAATTACTTTGCTTGGGAGCATGGGCAAGAATCATTCCACTGAGCTCATGGATTACCTTTCACAAAATAACTTACATGTAAATCAACATTGCAAGGATAATTACTTTGTAGAATGTAATATGATCAAATGCAATAGCCATGTTAACACCATCATTTTATATACGTAATATGAAAATGAAAATAGTATCTGACGTAAAATGTATATACTCTGCTCAAGATGTAACAAGTTTTCACATACGTTACGAAAATGAAGATTTTAAGAAATTGCAAGTACTATGATATATAAATAATGAAAAAGGATGAAAAAAGAGTTCATTAGTTTCCTTACTTCGTTCTTTCTAAAAGTAAGGCGAATACCATTTTGTCAGTCTCACCTTCCCTTGGCAACTAATGAGAAGCACATTGGAAATACATAAAGAAGATGGATATTATTACTAGCAAACCAAAAATCTGCACTCAAGGATTAGATTTAGAGTATACTAATTACAATAGAAAAGAAATTCTATTCCTATCATTTTAAATTTGCCTACCCTTTTGTTAAAATATGAAAGAACATTAACAAGGCCTTCCATAAGACACCAAAACAAGTTCAGGTGTATAGATTTTTCAGCATACTTAAGGACATCCTTTTAACACAAATGTTAAAGATCAACACACAAATCAAAGTGTTATTATGTGAATGAATAACAAACATAAATTTAAAAGAAATTCAAAAGAGAAGTTCACTGCACACACCATTTGGAATCTAATATTCACTAACATTCTGCAACCAACACCACAAAGCAACTCAAACAGAGATGAAAAGATATAATTTTTAATCACCACTAGTACTTAATTTGAATACACTTTATGTGTAAAAAATGTTATAATCATTTGATCATAAATTATAAAAAACAGTTTTAGAATAACTGTTTAAAACTTGATATGTAAATTATTTTTATTTTATTGATAATATAAAAAAATCACTTCCAATACAAAATAATTAAATTCATAGAATAAATATTTTCATTTTCATCTTCTTAAGTAACTATGACTACTAATTCAAAAATATAAATTTAAACATGTTATATGAAATATAAATAATTACGAATATAAAATAAATAATAATAATAATAATTAAATTTTTTAAACTTTAGATAATATTAAGCTATTTTTTCCATCAATGATATTAATAATTTCTTCAATAATCCTAGAGATATATCAATTTAAATTCAACAACTGAGTTTATATATATATATATATATATATATATATATATATATATATATATATATATATTGTGTGTGTGTGAAACTAATCGCTTTAATTCTAAATGTAAATTAATTTGATTTCTAAAACATTCATAAAAATTGTATATATTAAATGAATCCACTAATTAGCAACCTCCAAGATACTAAATAATTGTCACATTTTGTCTGAACTAATTAAAATAATGTTTACACTTTCTGTGGATGAAGAATCATAAGAAAACAAAAAACAAAAATAAGAAATTGTTATCTGAATAAGTAAAAATTTAAAAAATCATATTTTGTAGATTTTGAAATTACCGACAAAGCGAGTTTAAATTAATTTATCTCTTCATGTAAACTTAAATCTGGAGAAAGAAGTCTATTTTTCCATTTTATTTATTATTTATAAAATCTAACAAATTTATATAATTCAAATTTGAGGAATAATTTTAATTTAAAAAATGCAGCAAAAAGATATTTTATGTTAATTTAACATAAAAATGTAGCCAGTTTGTTTCTTTATATATACTCTCTCTTTAACAATACAAAATTATTTGATTTATTCTTTTAATTTTTATTTATTCAAACTAACATTCAATTACAGTGTCCTATCGGCGAAGTACCAATTTTTTTAAAAAATAATAATAACATTATCTTAAAATGGATGGAAGGAGACTTTTATAGAATAAAAAAATTAAAAATAAAAATAAAAATCAGAAGTAATCATTCTCAAGACGATTTCCATAAAAGAAATATAAAAAAATCAAAATAACTGTGTAAAAAAAATCAATCCTTTCCATATAAACAGTACTTCTAAAGTGGTAAAAAATGTGGCATATTGAAAGGTCTCTTTTCCTTTTTAAGTCGTATTTATAAGTATAATTTATCTATATAAATAACTTTTTTAAAAATTATCCTTAATTGTAGTATAAAATTGCACTCTATTTCAGAAAGTTGTCTAAATTGGATGGGCTTTTTATATATTTTTTTAATTATGTAGCATCCAAATTGAAAATCTTTAAATATAAATAAAATTTAAAAGAGACCCATATTCATTTAGTTAAAATTTTTAAACAATCTTAACGTAACATTACAAATACAATTCATAACTATTACTATAAAATATTTAAATATAAATTTTTTAAAATAATTTATATAGACTTCTTTTCAAGTGACATTGTCCATTATAATAATTACACTATTAAAATATTTATACACACAATCCTTTCATTTATCAATTATAAAGTCCTATGATGTTTTTTTCTTTGTTAATTCATAATATATTATAGCCTATGCTCTTCAAACTTATGTTTAAGAGTATTTGAAGTTATTTAGACTTGTAATATCATTTGGAATTTTATTTTAGAATGCTAAGTTGTCATTTGAACCCATTTCAATTCTTTTATAACATCTAAGTATTGATTTCATTCGTTCTTTATATATATATATATAGATAGATAGATAGATAGATAGATAGATATATAGATAGATATAGATATACATCTTGATGGATTATTTCTAGGATTTGCAATTCATTGTCATCCTGATCAACACACATAAAAAAAAAAAGACTAGCATACCTGCACCAGATATGCATTAATTCAGACTCAATTAATTAACATTAGTTCAGACTCAATTAATTAACGTAAGATAGAGAAGGATGCCCAGAAAACAAGTTGAAATAATGACAAAAAGTTATTCTCTCTATTGCCATTTTACAAAATTACTTTGCTTGGGAGCACGGGCAAGAATCATTCCACTTAGCTCACAGACTACCTTTCACAAAATAACTTACATGTAAATTCACATTGCAAGGATAATTACTTTGCAGAATGTAATATGATCAACATGCAATAGCCATGTTAACACAATCATTATATACGTAATATGAAAACAAAAATAGTATTTGAGGTAAAGTGTATATACTCTACTTAAGATGTAACAAGTTTACACATACATTATGAAAATGAAGATTTTAAGAAATTGTAAGTACTATGATATATATAAATATGAAAAAGGATGAAAAAAGAATTTATTAGTTACCTTACTTCGTTCTTACTCTCAGAGTAAGGCGAATACCATTTTGTCAGTCTCACCTTTCCTTGGCGACTAATGAGAAGCACAAAGTTGATCTACGTATAGAGAGGAAAAAAGCATGTTCACTCACATTGGAAATACATAAAGAAGATGCATGTTATTACTAGCAAACCAAAAATCTGCTCTCAAGGATTAGATTTAGAGTATACTAACTACAATGGGGAAAGAAATTTTATTCCTATCATCTTAAATTTGCCTACCCTTTTGCTAAAATATGAAAGTACATTAGCAAGGCCTTCCATAAGACACCAAAACAAGTTCAGGTATATAGATTTTTCAGCATACTTGAGGACATGCACAAGCAAGTAAGAACTCAGTACTTTAGCATATATACAGACATATGACCTAGACTGCAGATTAGCTTAATTATACAGTTAATTACCAATTTACCCTTAAATGAAAACGCCTCAAAGAAATCAAACAGGGTATACTGTTGATGACTTTAGTTCCAACGAAGTGAAACCTGAACAAAGCCTTACCCTACTTAACAAGGTGTAGGGAATGTAGATGAACACAGCCCTATCTTAGATAGCAACAAAGTTGTTACAACGATTTGAACCTGTAACCTTCATGTTAAGGCAGAAACCTTTCACTGGCTCATCGTTTTTAAATGCAGTCCCCAACCACAATTGCCGCTGCATGCATCATCATGGCCAATCCTAAAAATGCTATAGAAAGATAACTCTTGTTTTTAAATTTTTATATGATGTATACTATATCAATATAAATTCTCAAAAAACTATAATAATTATTCAAAATTAACGACTGATGATTAATGAAAGAAAATCATAGATGTCTTAGACAACATATACAAATGAATACTAGCAGCAAAAATCAAATACAAGTTTCCTATATAGGAATATCAATTATCAATCATCACCTTTTTAAATTCAAGTCTTGTTAATCATTTTCACTACTAATATCATTGTAGATTTCATTTTTTGAATATTTAAATCCCAACAATAACATCAAGAGTGCCCTAATATCTTTTTGTAATTTACCAGTAGCATGTATTACAGGATAGAAGATAAAACGAGATTAGATTTCATATTTTCCATTTTGATAAATGGTATCATTTTAAACTCATAAATAACACATAACAGTCATAAATAACACATAACACATTTTTATATATATATATATATATAGGTAGGCATCACTCTTTCTTCACTCCTCCTTTTGGGTTCATGAAGAAATTTAAGAAAAACAATTCTTATCTTCTTCCTTTATTTTAATCTTTCTGATTGTACTTCCAACTTTAACCGAATGCACATGTGATCAAATAAAAATTGTGTCAAAGGAGAAGCTATTATAAAAGATAGCAGCGTGGGCCAAAAGCCCACACAAATACACAAAAGCTCACGCAAATAGCGTAGGACACACTGACGTAAAATTTGTCAAATTTAGCATGGGTCAGGTCGATGCAAAATCTATCAAATTTAGCGTGGACTAGACCGATGCAGAAATTATCGAATTTATTTTTTTAAAAAAGAAATGAGTCGTTTTTTTATTTTATACTATTTTTATTTGTAATTTTATTATTTTTATTATCCACTATTAGTGATTTTATTAAATCGTGACGTAATCCATAACCATTAGATTAGATAAGTTTTTTCAGTCATATTACGATTATCATTATACTTATTAATATAATTACAATTATTATTATTGTTACTATTAATATTATTATTATAATTATAATTATTATTATTATTATTGTTATTATTATTAATATTATTTAATTATCATATACTTGATATAATTATAATTAAAATTATCTTATAATCAATAAAATTATAATTAAACTTGAAATTATTTAATAAGTAATAAAATTATAATTAAATATATTATGATTGAATAAAGATTGAAAATTAGACTTAATTTTTTTATTTCATATCAATATTATTTTTTTATATTTTTTATTTTACTGTGTTATTAACAAATTTGTGTGTTATAATCAATTTAAATAATGACATTTAGAAATTATACGAATATTATTATCCTAAATTTTTGACAATTTTTTTATATCCTATTATTAATATTCAGATAATATTTATGTATGACTTAATATATTCAATTACAAATAACTTTAATTTTTATTCTTATATATAATACAAAAACATAATACACAAATACAATTTAACATATATATGCAAAACAAATATAATTATTTATTAACACTTTATTTTTTTTCTCATTTTAACTCTTATTTAAGATAATAATTGAACTACTTCCAAATTTTATAAATTATTATGTAGTTTCAAATGGTAAGTCTCTTATGTTGCTCCGCAGATTCACTCCTACTTGATAAGTTTATACTCTAACCAGTACCTCATTTAAATAAGTTTCTTAAAATTTATGTAAATTTAGATAAAAAGATCTTAACGCTAGGGGAGACAAGTTCATGAGTAAAGAAAAAGTGATAATGAAAATTATAATGGAGAAGATTGTGGTTTAAGTGAGAAAAACCATAACAAAAAAATCCAATTTTTTTGAAAATAAATAAAAATTAAATTTAATTAATACCCGTTATATCATATAATTTAAATAAGCAAAAAGGCTATATAAAACTTAAAACAAATAAAAGTGTTAAAAATTTTATTTTATATCTTAACAAATTAAGCATCTTTTAACATATTATATTTTATATTGACTCATATTTTATTTTTCAACTATCATATTTTATACTTTAACTATTATTCATTCATATTTATTTATTTAATTATCATTTATTTATATTGTATTATTAAATATTTAATTAAATTTTAAAAATTATAATCAAATATTTTTTATTAATTTTATTAAATTACAATCTTACATATATTTTATTTTTATTTTTATTTTTTTATTATTTTTATATTTTACTAATATAATAATAATATTATTATTTTATACTATATTTCTAAATTTTATTATTTTTTAAATTTAATTCAATTTTAATTATATTTTCTTTTTGTCATGACTACTTGTAGATTTAAAAAAAATTATTTAACTTAATGTGGGCTTGACCGACTCAAAGTTTAGCGTGGGTCAAGCCGTTACATTATTATTTTTTTTGTGTAAGCTAGGCGGACGCAAAGTTTAGCTTGGGCCAAGCCGTCGTAATAACTATTTTTTATTTTTTTTAGGTTAGGCCGACGTAATTTTTATATTTTTTTAAAAAAATTACAATAAATTTTGCATGAGCTTAGCCGACGCTATATGTTTTATTTTAAACACCAACATTTTAATCAACATTATTTGAGTCGATTTTTTGATTGATGCAAATTTATTGACGTTATTTTAACATTTTCTTGTAGTGATTATTTATGTTTATCTATTTTGATGAAATTCATTGAAGGAAATTGTACATATGCTTTTTATATGATATATGAAGACTTTAGTGGTCCACAAGAAACCATTTGATATAAAAGAAAAGGGTGATTGCAATGCTTCACCTAGATTTATTTGGTCCTTCTAGAATCATGAACATTGGTGGTAATTTTTATGGACTTGTAATTGTTGATGATTACTCACGTTTTACTTGGACCTTATTCATTTCTTCAAAAGATGAGACTTACCATATGTTTAAGAATTTTGCCAAAGTTGTACAGAATGAGAAAAACAGCAGCATAGTGTCCATCAAATCAGATCATGGCAGAGAATTCCAGAATGAGAAGTTTAACAGATTCTGCAGTAAGCTGGGAATCAAGCACAACTTCTCAACACCAAGAACTCCACAGCAGAATGGAGCTGTAGAAAGGAAAAATAGATCTTTGGAGGAACTGGCCAGAACGATGTTGAATGAGACTGGACTACCTAAATACTTCTGGGCAGATGCTGTCAGCATAGCGTGCTATGTACTAAATAGAGTGTTTATCAGACCCATACTGAAGAAAACTCCATATGAACTATTCAGAGGAAGAAAACCGAATATGTCTCACCTAAAGGTTTTTGGTTGTAAGTGTTTCATACTTAATAATGGTAAGGACAACCTGGGTAAGTTTGATTCCAAGTCTGATGAAGGTATTTTTTTGGGTTACTCACAACATGGTCATGCTTATCGTGTTCATAACAAGAGGACAATGCTGGTAGAAGAATCTATACATGTGAATTTTGATGAAACTAACCAAGTTATGCAGGAAAGATCTAAAACATGTGCAGATGATGAAATTCCAATTATTCAACAAGCTGGTACTGAACTGGAAAATAAGACTGAAGAAACCAGTGTGCTACCAGAAGTTCAGTCAACAGAACCAGAAGATCAATCTGCTAAACAAGAAGGTGTTACTGACAGGATCATTTCAGGATTTCCTAAGGAGTGGAGAGTTCCTAGGAATTTGTCATTGGATAATGTAATTAGACAGGTACAGAAAGGAGTTTCAACCAGAAGTACACTAAATCAATTATGTGAACATATGACATTTGTTTCATAAACTGAACCAAAGATTGTAGCTGATGCACTGGAAGACAGCAGTTGGATAATTGCTATGCACGAAGAACTGAACCAATTTGCTAGGAATGAGGTCTGGACACTTGTTCCAAGAACGAGTGGGATGAATGTCATTGTCACCAAGTGGGTGTTCAAGAATAAGGTAGATGAACATGGTGTTATTGTGAGAAAAAAAGCTAGATTGGTTGCAAAGGGTTACAATCAGGAAGAAGGAATTGATTATGGAGAACCCTATGCACTAGTGGCAAGACTTGAGGGCGTGAGATTGCTGCTAGCCTACACAAGCATGAACAGATTCAAATTGCACCAAATGGACGTCAAGAGTGCATTTCTTAATGGCTACATAGATGAAGAGGTGTATGTTAGTCAACCTCAGGGTTTTGAAGATCATAAATATCCCAATCATGTCTTCAAGCTAAAGGAAGCACTATATGGCTTGAAGCAAGCACCTAGACAGTGGTATGAGAGGTTGAGCAGTTTCTTGCTATCTCATTCATATGAGAGAGGCAAAACAGATAAGACTCTGTTTATTAAGAAAGCGTGTTCTGATATTATTCTAGTTCAAGTCTATGTAGATGATATTATCTTTGGATCCACTAATCAAAATATGTGCAAGCAGTTTGTTGCAGCTATGCAGGGAGAGTTTGAAATGTCCATGATGGGTGAACCCAACTACTTCCTTGAATTGTAGATCAAACAACTGAATCATGGGACTTTTCTAAGTCAAACCAAGTACTGCAAGGAGTTGCTGAAAAAGTTTAATATGGAAAGTTGTAAAGAAAGTGTAACACCTATGGCAACTAACTGTTATTTAGATTCAGATGAAAAAGGAGCCAGTGTCGATCAAACTAAATTCAGAGGATTAATTGGATCATTGCTCTATCTTACCGCCAGTCGACTAGATATCATATTCAGTGTGTGCCTCTGCATTAGAGTTCAATCCAATCCTAAGGAGTCACACTTCACTACAGCAAAGAGAATTATGAAGTATTTGAAAGGAACTATAAACATCGGACTATGGTATCCTGCTGATGTATCTCTCAATTTAGTAGGATATTCTAATTCTGATTTTGCAGGTTGCAAAATAGACAGGAAAAGCACTAGTGGGACATGTCACTTACTCAGATCAAGTTTAGTTTCATGGCACAACAAGAAACAAGCGTGTGTGGCATTGTCAACTGCTGAAGCTGAATACATTGTAGCTGGAAGCTGCTATGCGCAAAACTTGTGGCTGAAACAACAGTTAAGTGATTTTGGCCTTAACTTGTCTAAAAGTCCAATATTATGTGATAACACCAGTGCCATTAATGTTACAAAAAATTTAGTTCAACATTCAAGGACTAAGCATATTGAAATTCGCCATCATTTCATTAGAGACCCGTTACTAATGGAGATTGTGAAATTCAGTTTGTTAGTACTGAAAATCAACTTGTTGGTCTATTTACAAAACCCTTGAGTAAAGAAAGATTTAATTTTCTAAGGAATGAACTTGGTATACTGGATATCAAACATGTGTTGTGAATCATTTATATCTTATGTTCTATTAGCAATTTTTCTTCTTTATGGCACTTCATAGTTCACTACACCAGATTCAATTTTATAATATTTTATTTTTTCTGACTGTATAAATCATAATTGATTTAAATGGAAATGTTGAATGCATGAGAAACTGGACGAGAGTTGAAATCCAACTAGAATGGGGCTGTGTAACTGAATCAATTAGACTGGAACCAAGACCATTGCAAAACAGTGAGTTGTTGACCGAATAAGACAAAATTGACCAAGGTAACGCTCAGCATGTGAAAGAGAGAGAGGTTCCAGGACTCCACGTGGCGCTGAAGTATTAGCAGTCAACAAGCAAAAGCTATTTTTGAGGGAATCTCTACAAAGCTAAGTATCCCAGTCTATTAGAATGTTGATAGCGTGTTGTATCTCAATCTGTTGGGATTTGATGTTGTGCAGTGTGCTGTCAATCTGTGCTCTAGGGTGTCGTGAATTAATCTGTCTTTATATTGTTAGCTGAACATGCATACATTCACACACCACTTCACGAATACTACTTGTTCTGTGTGGGAATCCATTCTATCTCAAATCAGTGCATTCTAAATGGCATCATCATCCAATCCGAGAAAGAGAACAAAGTTGGCTATAGTTAAGAATGTTGGTTCTGATGAACCAAATGAGAGTGATTATCTTGAGAGGTGGTTCTGCGGAAACCAGGAAAGCATAAACGACTACTACAAGCTCTACAGCAGGAAGATAATCATTTCTCTGATGATGTTAAGCCTAGATTGGCTTAAAGAAGAAAAACTGGGAGAAGTAAGAAGTATGTTGAAATTTTAGAAATTGGACCAATTCCTAAAGCTGGCTGGAAATACTTATCCAGATTTGGTTAAGGTTTTTGTAACAAATATGTGGTATGATGATGAGTGCGTATACTCACATGTGAAAGGAATCGACTTTGCTATCAATGAGGATGTCTGGATGAATGTCACAGGCTTGAATAATGAAGGAGCTGTTGTAACCAGAGGAAATTCTGCTGATCTAGGAAGTTTTAACAAGGTGCAGTTTTACAAATCATGCCTTAGAGATCAGTTATATGTGTCCAGAACATATAATGTTGGTGGTTTAGCAGCAATACCAAGAATTCTGGCCTACATTGTCATCTGGATACTCACATCGAGAGGCTTCAATCATGCTACCTTGACTGAGGAAGACTTGATACTTATGTACTGTATCACGTCCAAAATCAGAGTCAACTGGATTCAAGTTATCCGTGATCACTTGTTCAAAGTGGGCAAGAAGTTAGAGTATCACATTCCCTATGTGATAATGTTGTCAAAGTTTATTGATTACATTGAGATTGATGTTGAGGACGAGATTGTTGAGGAAGTCGAGGCAGTGAATCAGATCTCCACAGCAAATTTAACCAAGATCGGGCTGATGAAACTGAAAAACAAGAAATGGGTATGTAAAGCTGATGAAGAAACAGCTGATGATGATAATGAGGAAGAATCAACTAAAGGAGAGTCTGAGGAATCTGAGGATGAAGCTAATATGGATAATGATCAAGCTGGAATGGCGAGTGAAACACCTACTGCTGCTACTGGACAATATTATTTTGCTGGATTTGAACAAAGGATGTTCAACCAACTAAACAACATGCAGGACCAACACCGTGTGCATCACGAGTACTGTCAGACACACTTCCAAATGATTGAGAACCAAGTTGATGATATTCAGTCCAAGATTGGGACTTTATTCTTCCCACCAGACAAGTAGACCATGCATTGCATAACTAAGTGGTTGTCTCTCTCCATTTGTTGAAGACAATGGGGGAGAAGTTTACGTTGTGTGTTGGTTGTTTAGGCTATGTTTTGGGGAGAAGTTTAGGCTGTGTGTTGTTTGTGCTTGGCTGTTTATTTAGGTCTTTGCTAGGTTTATTATGCTTGTGTTATGTTTAGTATATTAGTTTGCTGTTTGTACCTCTACTGATCTGCTGATGTTGTAACTGCTGGTTTATCTAGCATGATGGAATTGCTATAGGACTAGTTATGATTATTCAGTGTACTGTTTATCCGGTTGATTAAGTCACTCATATTTTGTTGTCCGAAATGTAACACTGTTTTATATGAATGAAATTTGGAAATATTATTTTTATGCTAATTCTAGTTTTTTTTCTTTCATTCTTTAAAATTGTGATCGAGGCAATGGATTATGGAGAGGTTGCTGGATTATGGGGGAGCAATTGCATAAATGCAGAATTGTTGATAGAATTATTGATCAAAACTGGTTTGAGCATAAGATTGGGTGAAATCTGTTTGATTACAGTTTGATCAATTTATTGGAAACTGTTTACTAAACTTGTTCTTAATACAGATTGCTAATTTACTGCTATTGAGTTCAGTTGTTACAGGTTTCAACTAGACAACACAACACACCATTGTTTGTCTTCATCAAATTGGGGGAGATTATTAGCACCAGGAGATGCTATATTGATTTGATGAACCCAACCAATTACAACTAAAGTTGTTGAGTTAATTCGAAGAAACCAGCCACGTTGACCAAGTCAAGACCGAGTGCTTTCAAGTGAAGATGCATGGACTTTGCATGGAGATTGAAGTTTTTGGGTCTAGGCTTTAGGTGGTGTTGGTGTGTCTAGATTGAGGTTAAAATCTGTGATGATGAATGTGTTGATCATTGATAAGCTCCACTGTGAAAATTGGCTTTAACAAGGTTTCAAAAATCATTAAAACAGATTTCAGATTTTGATAAACCATTTTAACTGTCTTTTAAAATTTAGTAGACTGAGTGTAAAATCAATCGACTAAAGTTTGATAGTTGTCACTACAGCTGTTTATATATAGCTGGTGTGTTTTAAAAAGAAGTAACACAGAAAGAATTTTTGAATATACTACTCTAACTGAGTTGAGTTTTTCAAAGCAAGAGAAAACGCTACCACTTTTTGAGATCAAGAACAATTTGAAGTTTTCAAAGAATTCATCGAGAACTAAATTTCTGCATTCTGCTGGAGCTTGGAAACTGACTACACATTTCTACATCATTGATCTGACCTCAGCCTAAGCACTCTATACATGTTTCTTCTTACATTTCTGATCTATAGTATAGAGTCGCTTTCATTAGTTGATTTCTATGTAAATCTGCTACTGTGTTCTTGAATTACTGGGGTGTAATTCTTGTACAGTGAGTATGTACTGGTGATTTGCCTACTGTAGGGAGCATTTTGAGGCGTTTCTTGGTTATATAGTAGATTATGTATAACTGTAACTTGTTGTAGGTTTCAGCAAGGGTGTTCTTGAACACACAACGGGTTTCTGTGTGGTTTCTTGTTCTGCTGTAGGTTCAGTAATGGTCTACTGTGGGGAGCAGTGAGACATTTCTGGGTTATACAGTGGACTCTATATAACTGTGACTTGCTGTAGGTTTCAGCAAGGGGTGTCTTGAAACACAGTGGACTCTGTGTGGTTTCTTGATCTACTGTAGGTTCAGCAGTGGTTTGCTGCGGGGAGCAGCTTTTGCTTGTTGTGAGCAAGTGTTGTAAACTTGATCAGGTTGATCATTTATAGTGAAATCCTTACTGTGTGTGAGGGACTGGACGTAGCCCGTTGAAAATATATTTGGCTGAGTTCAAGAGGGAGGTGAATTGAACTTTAAAAGATTTTTCCAATTTAAAACACTGAAAATAGTTTAGTGAATAGAAAATATTTTCTGAATCTCAATGATAAAAGATTTAAGGTGCAGTGGTGAAATAAATCGATTTCAAGCACGAATAAATCAATTTATTTTGCTGGCAGAGAGCAAATTTCAAACAGCACACACACCAGTTGAATTTTATGCAGCAGAAATGATTCTAAATAATATTATCCAGCAAATACAGTATGAAGCAAATTAAATCACACAATTTCAAAGTAATATATCACACAGATTCAATCACACCAAATTGCACACAAGATAGAATACAAAGAGAAATAGTAATACTCAATTTGTAAGTTTATGTAACTGAGATATATCAAAAACAATATCAACCAAGAATGTCAAGTCCAATGCAACTATATCAAACACAGCAGTTTAGCAGAAACAATATAAAGATGATCAATACCGAAGATTCACAATCACTTCAATAGTATCACACCAGCACACCAAAGACAGTTTTACAAATTAGTACTGAAATACTTATTTTGGATTTCAAAAATTAAGAAGAATTAACACTGCTACTATCAATATCAGATTGGACAGCCACTAAGATTGAGCACAAATATTGAAATTCAATTACTACAATAATAGCAGTTCAGCAATATTATTCAGAATTCAATTGGAACAAATCAGTTGTGATTTGGAATAAAAAACAAAGACACAATCTTTGCAGAAGAGTTAAAAAATAGATTACAATTTGAGGTTTTAGTATAATATCAAAAACAGATTGCTTTTCAGTTTCAAAGATGTTACAGACCCTTGTGAAGGCAAAGTTATACCCTATTTAAATCACAAAAACCAAACCCAATGAGCTGTATAGCAACTTAAACCAATTACTCTTCAGATTATCAAGAATCAATTTTATTACCAATTAATTCCAATGAGCAGTGCAAGAACAGTTTAGAAATGAAAGAGTAAGGTCAAGAACAGTAGAACAAAGTCAGTTATATTGGTTCACCCTTCCTCAAGGGCTACGTCCAATCTCCTTTACCCCTCAAGCAAAGAAAGTTTCACTATATCAATTAATTGTTCAAGTTACAATCAATCACACAATTCTTATTCCCTGTAAGAATCAAGAAACCCACTAAATTGATCAACTACTCCCTGTAGTCCCCCAATCAATTCAGCAAACACACAAGGCTAAATCTTATAGCCTAAAACAGTACAAACATTCAAGTATTTTACAGAATTACAAACAATCAATGCATATCTTGATACAAAAAGGATCAAGAATGGTTAAGAAAGACTCCCTGATTGGCGCACAGAAGAGGCCTTTGCACAGTCTTGAAGAATTCCAATGGCACAGTGAATTGGTCAAGAGTGATTCTTCAAGAAAAAGGCCCAATTGATTTTTGATCAAGAAATTCTCAATTACCCAAAGTGTTTTTCTCACAGTAATCTCAAGAATTGACTCTCAATTTCTGTAATTCAGACTCTGACGCACGTTAGAAACCTTGCAGTTTTTATAAAGGAAAAACCCCCAATTCTGTTTTTCACAAATCAGTTATTTAAGTTCTGCCAGACACGAATAAATTGATTTCATGAAAACTGGAATCGATTTATTTTTGTCCAGTGCAGTGTATTTCAAACCAGTTTGCACCAAACTTTAGCTAGCTCACTTTGATTAGTTTTTAATCACTCTTAGACGATTGTGCTGGTGGAATTCTTCTCAATTATGCATAGGTTCTTTGCCAATCAACCTCTCACTCACTCACACAAGACCAAATCCCAAATCTCTTCCAATTACTTGCTTGGTTGCCTTGTCTTCTTGTTTAGTCTTATTTGGCTTCACCAAATCTTTATTCTTGTGAGAGTAATAACACCCGTTTTGTTGGGTGAACCAGTATAAAAATCTTTGTGTTCTTGAATCTTCTTTCTCTATCTTGGTCACTGATTTAATTGTTTGGTTCACTGTGTACTATAAATTGTTTTCAGAATCAATAACTGGACTCTATTGGTTTAAGACTTAATCATCTTTTAATAATTGTTTCTTTTATAAAAAGAATTTTATTCGTGATTGGTTGTTAATAATTGGAACTGTTAACTAAACTGAATCTGACCAGTTCATTCTATGTTGTTAACTTTTTTCTGTTTCAGTGTAGTTAATTAGATCGCTTTCGCAGTTGCATATTGTCAACACCCGATCTCGTCTGGGTAAATAATAATAAATTCAAAAATAATAAATTAAAAAAATGTTTTTTAGGAATTATTACAAAATAAATAATATTTGATTAGTTTAGATATTTATAAAAAGATATATAAAAAAAAGTTAAATTTAATCAATTAAGCATTTTTTTTAAAATAAAAATAAAAAAAAGAAAATAAAAAATAATAATAAAATAAAATAAAAACGAAAATAAAAAAAAAGAAGTAAAAAAGAATATTAAAAAAGACCGTTTGAGAATGCATCTTTGTTTACT
>Ga0099824_1003411_pt1 | contig 23247 bp, 15 predicted proteins | sample SiratrowhiteBW_FD_76837 | JGI IMG/M metagenome (GOLD analysis project Ga0099824, IMG submission 76837) | Root nodule microbial communities of legume samples collected from California, USA - Siratro white BW | ecosystem: Host-associated > Plants > Roots > Nodule | place: USA: California... | reverse complement strand
TGATCAACAAGATTGATGGCTTATATAAGCCTTACAAAGAGATAAAAAGAAACAAAGTAACCCACGTTAAACAACCCAAACAAACTTATCCTAATAAAGTGGTAAGCTACTAAAGAAACGGTCAGACTCTACCTACATGACCTGAACAAATAAGATTTATTTAATTGAACAATGCTGACAACCCCAACAAATTTATGATACATTCCATCATTCTTTGCTTTAAATTTTTTAAGGTTTGTCTTCATGATAATTTATTTTTCTTTGTGTAATCAATTACTATTTTATTTTATTAATTATTCTTATAATTTAAATTAGGGCCTGATTGTCGGATTCTGCACTTCCATAATTTCTTGTAGCATCTCCATACATTTATAAATTTTCTATACTATCTTTCATTAAAGATTGCATTACCTATTTTATCATTTTTCAATACATATTTATTTTTATTTTAGGAATGAACCATTTTAAGAGCTAAAAAATATACTTTTATAATATTTTTAGAATAAGTCATTTTGAAAGCACAGGTTAAAGTGTATTTTTTTTTCTTAAATGACTTATTTTAAAACCATTATAAAAGTGTATTTTTTAACTTTTGAAATAACTTATTTTATAAACTGTTTTTAAATCTGAAAGTTAAATTATATTTTCTGAATAGTTTATTCAAAAACTTAAAATTTAACTTTCAGAATAAAGGATTCCAAAATCAAATTTTATGTTTTGGAATAGACAGTTTCGAAAATTAAAACATATAGTCTTTTTAAAAGGGCAATTTCGAAAATTAAAAAAGTATGGAGGTGTTCGAATAAACTATGGAGTTGCAGGAAGAAGCCGTTGACAGTTTTTGGGCCATGGAGGTTGTGGCCGTCAGGCCGGCCGGCCCATTTCAACATCTCCCCTAAAACCCATAATTCCTAAAACCCCGTAAACCCTAAAACCAATTGCGAAAACGCAGAAGCTATTGAGAAGAGTCATCGTTTCGATCGTCAGAATCAGATCATCAACGTTGGTGCTTTTTTCTCTCTCTTCACACAGATATCAACTTTCCGTATATTAATTTCGAAATATTTGTAAGAAATTGACTCCTATACAGTGTTACCTTCGTTATCAATTATTGGCAGACACTGAATTTAACAAGAATCAAAGAAGCATTCGTGAATACGGTGATGTCTGGTTACGTTAGACGCGCATTCTCGTACCGGAACATGTTGTGGGTCCGAGCCTCATGTGTTTTTCGTGCTCGTGACGTGTCTACCATAAAAATCTGTGATAGTAGCAGAGTGTTCACCGTTCCGGCCACGCCTAATTTTGTTGCAGAAAGTCGCAGAGCCTACGCCAAAGGGCGAAAGTCAAGTACGTCTTTGCTTCCCTAAAGTAATGTTTTTTCTTATACCCTTTTGTTTTTAGTTTTGAGTTTGATGATTTAGTTGAAGGAGGGGAATTGAAATTGGACATGTGGAGGCAGTTTGGTAGGTGATTTTGGTGTTGCTTCTCACAACAAATAGGAGTTTTAGCAAAGTCTTATAATGATGTTTTAGAGCTCAAGTGGGATATTTCTGATTGGAACATGTTGATATTCAATAGCTTGCCTTAACAGTTTTCTTTGTCGAATTATTCTACTTTGTACAACTTTTTTATGCCTATTATTATTCGTTATAGATGTTACTTGATATTAATCGATATTGATTTATACACTTTAGGGGATGAAGGGGGTGTTAGTACAATTGATGATTGCTCTAAATATTCAGATTTTTTTTTTTATTGAAGTTTAGCCACAATATTTCTGTCATTTATCTCTTTGTATTTCACTTTGGTTTTATACTAGTATCGTTCATCCTAAGCTGGAAGTGTTGTGAATAGATTTGAGCTTGTGGGGGGATATTAGAGATATGATTAGTTAGGACTTTGTTAGTAGAGAAGCTTGTTAGTAGAGTAGTTAGTTTGTTGCCTATATCAAAGTTATTTGTAATAACCTCTCTTATAAAACAATACACATCTTATTCTTAGTTCATTTTTCTTTATAATTTGGTCATATCTCTAATTGAGAATTAGACATCTCGAATGTAAGATTAAATATTTATAAGAAATTTGATAGAGACCCAATAGAGGTGACATAATAGATTCAAGAAATCTTGTTAAGATAGGCTTCTATATTATCAGAAAGTGAGTTTAAAGTTAATTCAATCCTACAAAATAGGTTTGTAAGGTGAGTCTTGCATTCACTTATACGTTACAATTTAGTCATATTTTTAGTCAATGTAGGATCTCTGACAAAGACGGTTGTTTGGTGGTATTTTGTGTTTTGAGTTTAGTTTTGGCATGTGAGAATGAAATGTATAAATAACAAAGGTTTGCAAATTTGTAAGTACCACACTATGAGGCATGCAATTCTATTTTCTGGTTACAAATTGCAATAATCTAAACCCAAGGCTCAAGCTGTTAGATTTTTAAAGTTCATGCGGATTTTTCTAATTGGAACATGTTGATAGCTTGCCTGAACAGTTTTCTTTGTCGAACTATTATACTTTGTCCAACTTTTCTATGTTTATTATTACTCATTACATATGTTACTTGATTTTAATTGTCATCGGTTTATACATTTTAGGGGATGAAGGGGGTGTTACTACAATTGAAGTTCCACCTAACGTTGGTCCTACCATCAAGGCAAATGCTGTCTCACAGATGGAGGCTGCAATGGCTGCATTATCAGCAGAACTAAGCAAGCTACGAACAGGAAGGGCATCTCCAGGTATATTATCACTGAGTCAATTTTTTATGGCATCTGTGTCCCTTGATAGATAATACTCAAACATGATAATTACACGCATGTCTCTACAGGAATGCTTGATCATATTATTGTTGAAACTAGTGGTTTGAAGATGCCTTTGAATCGGCTTGCTGTTGTTTCAGTCCTAGATCCAAAAACCTTGTCTGTTAGCCCTTATGATCCAGAGGTACTTTGATACCTTAGGGGTTGGAGTTTGTTATTATTTTTTTATAGAATGCTTAGTACTTAACCAGTATTACTTTTTAATATGATATGCCTAAATTCTGCAGACACTTAAACAATTAGAGAATGCCATTGTTTCGTCTCCATTGGGCTTAAATCCTAAATCAGACGGTGAAAGATTGATTGCTGTTATTCCACCGTAAGCACATATTCTATTGACATTCAGTTACTCATGCCTGCCAGAGTGAATTTGGTTGGATAATAGTACCTCTTAAAGATTGACTTTCAAGCTCAATATCAATTAACTAATTTATTTCTTCACCGTGAAATCATCAGATTGACCAAAGAGCATATGCAGGTAAAATCGTTACACTCCATGTAGTTATTGTTTACACTTTAAACCTCATCATATATCATGCTGCTATATCCTTCTGTTTGACATTTGTTACAGGCTATGACTAAGTTGGTTGCTAAATCATGTGAAGATGCTCGTCAAAGTATTAGAAGAGCTCGACAAAAGGTTTGGTGTGGCTTTGGTATTTCTTGACATTTTATGGAAGGTTTACCTTTCAGTAATTTAAGGGATTAAGAAAGAGTTGTGGAAAAAACTGGAATTCTCTCTTGCTCTAAAAGCTAAATATTTTTTAGCTTTTTTAACATTATTTGTTTTGGTCAGGCATTGATTAACAGAACCTTTTGTGCTTAAACATCTTTTTGTGCTCAAACATTCTGATCAATTTTGAAATCTGGAATTGGTGCTTTCCTTTAACTCTGTTCACCTCTTCAAAAGTAGTAATTGCTTATGTCCTGATCTGAATTGCATGATTACTTTTTTATTATTGTTTGATTATTCCAAAGCATAAGAAAAAATGCAAAGACAGGAGAGCCTGGTTCTAAGGTTCTGGGTTATCTATATTTTCTAAAAAGGGTGGTCCTTTGCCATTAATTTTTTCTAAGAGTTTGCCTTAACTTTCTTTAAGCTGATTAATTTTTTTAATTTTATAGGCAATGGATGCGATAAAGAAGTTGTATTCAAGTCTCCCCAAAGATGACATAAAAAGACTGGAGAAAGAAGTAACTCATATATGCTTATTGCAACTTATAAGATTGGCAAGTTCCATAGCTTTCTTTAGTTTCTGATATTTCCTTCTTACAGGTTGATGATTTGACCAAAAAGTTTATCAAGGCTGCGGAAGATGTATGCAAGGCAAAAGAGAAGGAAGTTAGCCAAGGTTGACATTGGTGCTATTTTTTGAGGGAGAATTCACTGCTTCATTTCTCCTTATAATTTGCTAGGGCAGAGATTTGTCTGGTCTTAGCTGAGTGTCATTCATCAGCCATGTAATATCTATTAGAATTAAGAAGGACCATTCTTCTAGTGTTTTGGCAATTTTTTGAATACATAAAAGATGAGTTCCCCAGTTTCAACCTATTTGGTTTGGAGTTGCCTTGGTGAAGATCACTGTGTATTGTGGTTGATCAAAATCTTAAGCTTGTGGTAACCCCCTTTGTTAGTCCAAATTTGTGAAATTTCTGTTCTAACCATGGAGGCTGTGTATATAGATTCAAGTAAGGGATATGAACTAATTGAAGCTTACACTCAATTACGAGTCAATGATAGCATTTGTTGGCATCAAGTTCAGCGTTTCACTTTCAACTGTTGGGTAGACTTGATATTATCATTGCTTGAATGTTTTCTAGAATTTCTTACTTTGACCAGTCATAATGTTTGTTACCGTGAGTTCAAAGGATCGGTGACAAATTTGATGAAATTTTAATTGCATTTAGGTACTTTTTAACCGTTTCATTAACAATTAATTGTATTCAATTCTTTAATAGTAGTTTAGCTTGGCTCCTGAATCTTAAAAGGCTTTTTTTCAAAGCCTTAAGTGATTACCACCGTTTGTACTATAATCGATGAAAGATACCTCATTAATGCTATTTGGAATTGAGGGACTTATAATTTATAATAATATAGGGATTAACTTAAATAAATTACATAAAAATAAGAATCAAATAAGTAATTTAGCCTTTTTAATTTTTTTTATCACTAATTGTGAGAGAATTGAGTAGACGTGATAATCAAACAATTCTTCATAAATCCTTTCGTCTCGCTCTTTTTCACCTGTAATGACATACACAATAACTAAGTACATTAATTATTTGTTAAGGTTTTAATGTATTGATAGTCTTATAAGTGTTCATGTAACTATGCATTCAAATATTTTAAAATTATGTAAACATATATCGACATATATATCTGTTTTCTGTAAAGATAAATTTAAATAGTTTAATAAAAATTACGAAAGTTTATGCAAAATAATAAAACTCATTGCAACAATCAACTTCGAAATGAAACATTATCGTATTTATATAAAAATATTAGCCATAGTTATATATCTTATAAGAAAAAAGTAACGGGTGAAATTGTTCATCCATCAAACAAATCTTTCATATATCAGCAATGAGCTGACCTTTATAAACATATTCTGAATTTCAAGAGGATTAACAAAGTCTTCCATAAAAAAAATGGACCAACACTTATTATAAGTACCAAACTGCAAAATGTAGCAATTTGAATCTTGGTGAGCAAAATGAACTAGTGATGCTGCAAAAGATTGTGGCTTCCATGATTGAATGATTTGCTTCAGATCATTTATTCTTGATAGATCGAAACGATTCAAAATGCAACGTCTGCATCCAGAACATGGAAGGATTAGGTGCAAGAAAACAAGGAAGTGTGCGGTAAAAAACTTACCTTCCATAATAGCCTGCCCTCAATAAGGCCCCAAGGAACAGGACCAAAATCTCTTGAATCGTAATCGTCATACTTGTTGTAATCTCCTTGTACCCGAACAGCACCCTTTGGAACCTATAGATGGAAGGTAAAACTTAAACACCCAAATACTCTCTTAAACACATTCAGCAATGGAAAATATTGAATTAATGTCAAAATTCTCTACACACCAAAAGCTATAAAATTTCAAGTCTATTCTTAATGAGAAGAAGAAAGGATGACACTTAACAGACCTGAAAATACTAGCCAGGCAAAATAATATGCATCATTATTAACATTGGTCAAGCCGAAGCTATATTTTTTTATTTAATTAAAAATTTCGCTTTGAGCCGACACAAACAATTGTTAATTTTTTTTGTTCTAGTCTATTCTATAATGAATTTGACTCATGTAAATTCTCACATTACGTTAGCGTCCATTTAAGTTGGATTAAGCCGTCACTATTTGCATCCTCTCCATAATCGACGCTATTCGCTCAAAACTAATCATCAGTTTTCTTGTAGTATTCCTTAGATTAAACTTTTACTTGTTACCTTTTTAGTATGGATAATATGGAGTATGAAAAATTTATACCAAATTTCAGTAGACTATTAACATCAATATTGTTTTACATATTGTTAACTAAATTTCATATTTTTCGAAATAATTTTGTATTAGAACTAGAATTGGAAAGATAATTTCTTTTGGAAGTTTTTTTTTCTTGGCGTTTTCTTGAAATTGGTTAAATCAAAATTAACAATAATGGAGTTGTTAGATGTGTTTCTACTTTTGCAACTTGTAGAGATATTTTTTGTGGTATTCGTGGAAAATATGTGGTAACTTTTCTGTTTTTTTGGGTATATATTCAACATGTTCTTTATGCTAAAGTCATTGGTATTGTTTTTGTTATTGAATATGCTTAATTGAAAGGTTTTAAAAAGCTTTGGTTGAAGTGTGATACTTCTTTACTTTGTCAAGCTTTTGATTCGGCTCATATAACTGATTAGACTATTAAAAGTAATAACGTAAGCTAGGGTTTAAGGTGTGCGCCACTATAGATTTTAGAGACTTATGTCTTTAGAGAGGGTAATACTTATGATGATATATTAACTAATTTAATTGTGAAAAATAGAATTAATATTTTCTAGTATTCTACTTTATTATTTAGTTGAACTTTCTTTCCTAATAAATTTTAATTCTTATTTCGTTGATAGAAAATTTAGTTTTTTTTATGAGTTTAGTGTGGAACTATACTTTTTATGTTTTATTTTTCTTTAATGATACTTCCTTTTTTTTATATGATTGTAGATAATGAATTTTTGAATATTGACATATCTAAATATTAAAATCCATAATAATGTTAAGAATCTTTTATTAAAAAAAGGGCAAGATTTATTATAATAGTTTAGTAAAAGAATTATATGTTTTCATAAATATAATATTAGTTATGATTATAATATATAACATATGTAAAACCGATAATTTCGAATAAAATAACTATAATACTTCTCAATTTTAATTTTTCGTAAATATTTCTTTTACATATTAATATATGTAAATGTAAAATTAAAATAAAACTAACGGTTATATTTTTTAACTTCACTATATTAATATTTTATATATTTTTCTTTTAAACTCTTACATATGTAAATATACAATGAAAGAATTCATTAAAAATGTGAAATTAAATTGAATTGGTTGAAAAAGAAAATTGAACATAATATAAATTTAACGATCTAACTTGCTAGGTGTTAGAATCCTACCAAGAAGTTTTTTGGAACTGATACGTGTCTTTGTTGCTGCATGCATGCATTCGCATTCCCTATGATCGGGGACGACTGAACAGAGACAATTAAGTAATAGCTTAACGTGAAGAGTCACGACAAAATTTCACCATGCACCTCGAGTCTCGTACAATTATTTTTTTGTCATAAAAAATGTTGTCGAAGAAAACACATTGATGCCTATAAAATGGTTACATAAGAAACCATGGCACATTACAAAACTCATAGTAACAAATCTGCAAAATCAAAGAATGGCTTCTGTTAGGCTTGCTCCTCTGGCTCTCTTCTTGCTGGCCACTTCCAGTACGTAGCATTCCATTCTTCTTCATATTTTTTTTCATCATTTTTGTTTACATATTTCAGAACTACAGAAAATTATGACATAATATGCATACATGTTCATCTGTTCTGACTTTGAAATATCATCCTTAGTAATGTTTACGATGAAGAAGGTAGAAGCAGGAGACTGTTCAGGTCTTTGTTCACCGTTTGAGGAGGAACCATGCGGGCACGTGATTGTCGCTGTGTCTGTCATACTGGAATATATCTTTGTACGTGCTCTGATCAAAGTGGACTTTCATCTGTGGCAAAGATGAGAGACGAACATCCCAATTTATGTCAATCTCATGAGGAATGCAGGAAGAAGGGCAGTGGCAACTTTTGTGCTCGTAATCCCAATAATTATATGGATTATGGTTGGTGCTTTAACTCTGATTCTGAAGCACTTAACAAAGGCTTCTTGGCCATGCCTAGAGCAATCAGCGAGTAATATGTGTATGCCTGTGAAATGTGATCATGCATGAAACATCTACTACTACTTCTATAAATTAAAGCTTATGATGCATGTACTGTTATGAATAAAAAGAGTGTTCCATCCAACTCATAGTTGGTTACTGCAGACTCCTGGAACATGAGTTAATAAAGGAAAAGGTTATGATATTTTCTTTGGTTAGAAATATATAAGAAAAAAAAGAGACATAAAGTTACCAAAAAGAAAAAAATTGTACATTGGTGGATCAGTTGTTTATGCTAGTATAAGAATTGGTTACTTAAAATAGAACTTAACCTTAGCAGATGATTAAGAAATCCAACGGTGTGGCATTTTAACATATACCTTCACACCAAACACTACTTAACTTACATGTGGGGATTAAATATTTGTGAGTGATAACATGATAAGTCTATCAAATTTTACTAAAATAAATTTTGATTACGAGTTTAAATTTAATTTGTTATTACAAAAAAGACTTATAAAATAAAGATTGTCTATGATATGAGATCTCTGACAAACTATAAAGATCTTTCAAACTTTTGCTTATTCCAAACAAAGTAAAAAGTATCCGTACTTTTAACATGTTAATCCAAAAAAAATTGTCAGCTAACACTCATAATTGATGATGAATTGAGCAAATAAGAAAGAAAGGAAGCTGAATCAATAGCTGGAGAGAATCTCAAGCTGTAACACAGTATATATACATATGGCACTGGTTACTTGAGTATGGTTAGATATCAGTGTCAAATTGTCACTACAAAGTAGTAAAAAAGATTGAAAATACCATTGACTACATAGCATAATCTATGCATAAGAAATGATGAAATCGGAGAAAAACTAGGCTCGATCTGGATTGAGAGTAGGAAAAGGCACCAGAAACATGAAAATCAATGGTACTAACTAACTTATCATATGTCTATCGAAGAAGAAACATTGCTAGCAACAAAAACATGACAAACTGTCATATAATGTAAAGATGTGATACTAATAAAGTAAGGTCAAACTATAGAAGTAGAAACAATGTGAAACTATTAACGGATTTTCAGCAAGTGTAGTGACTCCATAAGTAATCTAGTAAGTAAGAAAAATATCGTATCCACTGTGAACGGAATTTGATTGTAATTCATAGTGAGTGGATGAATTGAGAAACGTTATAACAAAGCAATAAATATTAAAAATGTGAATTCAATAGTATTAAAAAGCCTTGGGATTGAATCGTAACATTCTCCTTCGCATACAATCTTAACCTAATCCAATATCATCTTTTCCAATTACCGATTTGCGCAAATAAAAACCTTTTCAACCTGATTCCTCTAGCATTGAATTTCATAAACTAAATTACCTAGCTTCTATCCCTAATCACTAGAATAACCTAATCAACATTAAGATCAGTTGTTATAAACATTCATTACACTATAATTCATCACTAAACTTATACATATAATGCATTTACGTTTAGTTCCAATTCCAAAGAACGCTTTCCAGTTACAATGAGAAATCTAAAATAAAGCAAGATATAGTAAAACATAAAACAAAGGTTTTTGGATTCAATAATATAAAAATAGAATTAAGAGTGCATTTGAAGTGAGAATTTACATTCAATCCCAAGAGAAAGGAAGTTAGCTACACATGGTAGCCATGAAAATACAAAAAAAAAAGAAGAAGAAAAGAATGGAGTTTGATGACGGCAGCCTCCAAGAGATCTCCACGAATGAGAGATGATGAATGAGAAGTGTTTTTTTTTTCTAGTTTGACCTAGCCTCCCTTTTATAACTTTCGCCTCTTGAATTAGGTCAAGGTGCGGCCGTTATTTCGTGAGTCACGCCTTTAGTAGCGTTGATGTCCTCAATTTAGGGCTTCGCTTATGATGGACTTTAAATGAGTTTTAGCCCAGGCTATGCCTTTAGCTTAAGTGAAAAGTCACTTATGCTCTTTTTCTCTTCCTTTCCTCAATTTCAACGCCTCTATTCTTTCTCCCTTCAGATTTAACCTAATTCTCAACAAAATTTTCTCTTTCTACAATAAAACGCATTAAATAGCAAAATCAATCATAAAAGAAAATAAAATCAAATCTAAACCGAATTAATAACAAAATCAACCTAATTACTAACAGAATTAATCACAAAATCTGCACAAAATTAACGCTTATCAGAAAGCAGAAGAAGAAGACATGGATTTCAAAACAGGTCAAAGAGACGAGAGAAGGTAATTGTAGAGCGGGGCAACGATTATTTCCCGCACACAGCTTTTTACGAAAGAAATGTGAATGGGCCACCACAAACGAGGTCCAATGCAGACATTATGATCAACTATTGAAAACAATTACTTCCTACACCTCTCAATTTGAACTTGCACCCGATCAACTTCTAAAATATCATAAATGTCCTTGGCATTTTGTTTCAAATGAAGAGTTTTATTGAAAAAAATGGTTCGTGATGGGTGAATATGCTTCGTGGAGGGTTGTCATTATTCTTATGAGGTATGGTTCATGTGGTGGTGGTGTTCAAAATGAAGGGAAAGTGGTTTGAGATAAAGTTGAATGATTTTTTTCGTAAGACTAGCTATAATGGGAATGAAGGTATTTTCCAAAATCGAATTCTGGAAAAGTCTTCCAAAATATAAAATCCAAAAATGTATTGGGTTAAAAGTAGTATAAAATTTTGAAGTATGAGTACCAAACCTACAAGAAATAGTTTTGATTAAAATTTTATATTGTAACACTCACTAAGTACATAGACTTGGATAATGATTTTGCTGAAAGAGATGAAAAGTATAAAAGAGAATTGGCATATGAAGTTAAAAAGTAACATAGTAAGTAATTTTAGAAAATTTCAGTTTATGAAATTGGGATTGAACTCTATCTATCTCACTCATTTATATTCTGGTTTGATAAAACATATAATATTCAAAACTAATCGATATTAATGCACATCTAAAATCATTCATATTGATTCTTCAAGTATGAAATTCATAAGAAAATTTTATAAACATTGATTCCTCATATATCTAACAAATCATCTAGCATTAAGAGTAGATATTATAAAGCAATCAATACATTGGAATTTATCCCTAGCATTACAATATATTGAGTATCTTCATCTTGGTTAGATTCTTAGAAGTACTTTCCAATTATATCTAAGGATCAAACTCAAGAGTCTATTGATTAAATAGAATCCAACAATAAGCACAAAATGAAAAGACTAATATCAAGTAGAAACAGAATATTATACATAAATATCACCAAAATATATCTAAGTTTGAATAGATTACATTCAATCCCAACAAAGAAGAGTTAGCCACTCATGGTAGCCAATATAAACCAAAAGACTGGAAAGATTGCAGAAGAGACTAGCTTTTCTTTAGCTTTGTCAATCCACTGCTTTCTATTCTACACCAAGAGAGAAGAAAGATCTCCTTTCTAAAGTCTATTCGTCATTTGGTTAGTAGATTCTCGCTTAAGTCAGTCAGTTTTCACTCAAGCTAAAACAATACTTATCTTGATAAAAGTTTTCTCACTCAAGCGAACCCTTTTAATGAAAATTACCCACTCTTCGAATAATTCTTGCCTTAGCGAGCCCTTCTCACATGAGCGAGCTTTTCATTGTATTGCCACTCTGCCTTTGGATAAATCTTGCTCAAACGAACTGTTCTCGTTTGAGCAAGTCTTGAGTTGAAAAATCTTCAATTTAACTCTTCTTTTTGGTGCTTGTAATAGTTTTCGTCATGCATCTTTCAATCTTTTATTTTCTTTATTCTTAATAACCTGAAATTTATATAAAATTTGAGATTAAATGGTTTTATTCATCTCAAAACTCAAGAACCTATATTTAGATCAAAAAATTCTCAAATTAAGGATAATTGCTACTTCAAACAACAATTAAAATCAAAAGTAAAATGTAAAATATATCCAAAACTGACACCTATCACTCCCACAACAATACTTGGTGTCCCGAGCTCTCTTCCTTTGTGGCATCATTGGTTTTATTTTTCTTCGTGTGGTTTTAGAAGTCAAGCAAGCTCTCATCCAAAGGGACAACCCTAATCTTTGAGCGCAATGCCTTATAATCAAATTTCTTGCCCATGATATATGCATGCAAAACAAACACATGTTAGAAAACATAAGTAAAACACAAAAATGTTGAGTAGATAGTAAGCCTTATCCTTAAAGAGAGCAACAAGGTCCCTAGCGAGGGGCAAATTGAGTAGTGCTTTGTTTTTAATCGATTGAGGAAGATTCTAAATTATCTACGTCAATTCTCTCCTTAATTGATAGCATGTATCAGGCACACGATTTAAATTTTCCTGGCCTTTGCCAATCTAGGACAAAAGTTTTAGAAGAAAAAAAGATGTTTTAGAGGGTCCTGCGATGAGTGTTTGAGTTTGAAGAATTTGTTTTTGAAAGATAAGTTACATACAATGAATAAAGGGTCGTGTTGAGCCCCATCCAAGGAAACCGAACCAATCTCAGGACCATGTTTCAACTGGTAAAAATACTTAAAATTTGTTTATGGTAGGATGTAAATTGAGATACTGGTATAACACTTGGAAAGCTTTGACGAAAGTCTAACTATTCAGGCCACATTCATTGTCGTAAGCATTTAGGCTTCAAAAGACGATAGAGGAAATGTGATATCATGTTCTTTAAAAAAATATTCATAAACAGAGGTAAAGTCATCGGAGTCAGGCATATGCTTCATGTACACTAGATCTGAGTTCTCACAAGCCTTTGCCAAGATGTGCTTTGATAAAGACTTTGAACTAACAATGAAGGCTAAACAAAACCCTTCTACCTCTTCTCTTGAGGAGAACTTAGACACATAGGAAGCAACCTCCCCAAACACCTAACTATACTAGGGTCAAAAATAGGGGGTATTTATCCTTCCTTGACCTCTTGGAGGCGTTTGGACCTATCAATTAAGAGGCTTTTTGTTTTTCTGGTGGGATAACGATGACTTTTCCCTTCTCCATCAACGTAGAGATAACGAGTTTAGCAACAACTTCTGCTACGGCCAGAGTGGATGCAAAGGCAGGAATCGCTTCCAATTCATCCCCTTGAACATACAAGGAGTTTGTACGAGAGTCATCTCCTCCAAGGGAATAACCTCTCTGCTCACCAGAAAGCTAACCTCATTGAAAGAATCGTTAGAAAAAAAAGAGAAAGCCATGGAAGAACAAAGACATCTAAGAAGATGAAAAACTTAGGAAATTGAGAACATAAACGAGACTTGAAAAAGAGACATATCTAAGAAGATGAAAAACTTAGGAAATTGAGAAGATAAACGAGACTTGAAAAGGAATGACGACTCTGAAAGGCTTAACCACAAGATACCAAATGGTGAAATAGTGAAAATGTGGGAGAATTTATTGAGAAAGAAGCAAGAGAGGTAAGGAGGAGAGGCTTATGTACTAGCTTGTATTCGACTATATAAATAAATAATACTTGACAATATGAAGTAGGTATAGTATCACATAAATCTCTAACCACTCGGGTAACCACTTTCAGAGCCTGAATAACACACACTAGTCAAAAACTAACTTCCGTTACAAGACCTATAGATCCTTGTGATAACTACCTATTAAGTCCAAATGTCTATAAATACAATCTCAATCTATAAGCTTTTATATACGCGTCCACATATTTTAAAATTGTGTAACATATATACTAATAAAAATGATACATTTTATAAGAGAAAAGTAATGGGTAAAAGTGCTCATCCATTAAACAAACATTTCATATATAAGCAATGTGCTGGGCAATTATAATATGATATCTTCAAAAAGACAATGGTTTCGAATAGGATTGACAAATTATTCCATCAAACCAGTGGACCGACACTATGAGAGAGTAATACAAAATGTAGCAATTTGAATCTTTGGTGAGCAAAATGTACCAGTCTAGGGTATGAACTACATAGTCCAAATAATTTTGCCTTTCAAAATTAAACACCGCCACGTTGCAGAGGATCGTAGCTTCCATTATTGAATGCTTTGCTTCAGATCATTTATTCCAGAAAGGTCCAAATTTGTCAAATTTGTGAGTAACAGTATACAAAATGTAGCAAAATCTTTGGTGAGCAAAATGCACCAGTCTAGGGAATGAACTACATCCAAATAGGTAGGGTTTTTCCTTTCAAAATTAAACACAGTCACGTTGCAGAGGATCGTAGCTTCTATTTTTGCTTCAGATCATTTATTCCAAAAAGGTCCAAATTTGTCAAATGGATATATCTACATAGCAAACATCAAAAGAGCAGGGGAAAGTGTCAAATGAAAAAAAAAAATGAAATAAGAAGTGGAACCTTGTGTGGTATCAGTCAAAAACTTACCCTCCAAAATATCCTGCCGCGGATATAGTCACAAGGAACAGGGCCAAATTTTCTAGAATCACGGCTGTTATTCTTGTTATCTCCCTCTATCCAAACGGTACCCTTCGGAATCTGTAGAGGGAAGGCATGCTTTGACAATGAAATCTCAAAAACAAATTCAGCAATAGAAAAATGGAATAATGTCAAAATTCTCTAGACAAGAAGCTATCAAATATCTAAATAGAATAAAAGTTATCAGATATCAAGCCCATTCTTAACGTGAAAAACTTGTCATAGTATTATTGAGAGAGTAAAGGAATATCACTTCTAATTTGACAAAACTGATTTGGCTTTGTATGTTCTACAAGACAGAATAACAAATTGCAATCCACGTTCTATAAGTCTAGGAAGCAAGCAACTACCTAACACCTAAACATCAGGGATTTTTTTTTTTAAATCATCAGTAAATAATAAATAAAACTAATTCTAACGTTAACAATTCAACAGAAGCAAGGAGGCCACTTAGCAGTCATCCCAGAAAAACAAAATACTAGCAAAGCAGAACCCATAACCAAAATGATAAAATAAAAATGGGAATTTAATTTATAAGAAGAAATTGACCCATACCACAAACGTATCAGGCTTAACATTGTTCTTAGGATGGGAAATTTGTGCAGAACTATCACCCACCAAGTCATTGGTCTCAAGATGGGAACTGTATGCAAAACTATCACCCTCCAATTCAGAGGTCTCAGGATTGGGAATGTTTGTAAAACTACCACCCTCCAATTTAGAGGTTTCAGGATTGGAAATGCGTCTAACCATATCACCCCCCAATCCAACCACACGTTTGGCCATTACGGCATTAGGCTTTTCAGGGTCGCGGAGGATTACAATATCTCCACGATCAACTTTACCAAATCTGGTTGAGATCTTTTCCGCTAAGAAGAAACTTGTTGTCAAATCGATTGTAGGAAGCATACTAGGACCAACGGTCTGCAGCAATAGAAGTGGTTACTTACAAAGTAGAAATAAGACAGCTAGACACAGAAATCAGGCTTACCCCAACAGGTTCGATCATAAAGGTTTTGACAACATATATACCACACAAGCTCTTAATAATAGGCACAGCAACTCCCCAGTTTCCCATTTTCATCACTGCGCTTTTACTCTTCAGGTACAGATCCCAAATACTGTTACCCTTTGTGGAAAACAAGAGCTCTGTTCACCATTAGTAAAACAGCCAGAAGCAATAAGCTTTCTGCAAAGATGAGTACAAACAGAAAGATATACCATTTTCTTAGCACTTTTCAGTGCCATGTGGTTGTTGGTTTCTACTTTCTAGTTTCCAACCCTAACTTATAGAACATGATAAATAACCACTTTTACCACTAATCAAATTCAAAATGTTGCCTTTCTTTCACATCCAAACAGATTTAAAATGCTTTAAAGAGTTTGTTGGAATGATCTTTCGGAATCTTACAGTTAACTATTCAAAAATTAACCCGAATGATTCACAATCTGAATTGTAATACAGTAACCTTAGTTGAAAGACACTCGATCAAACATAAAATATAAATTAAATTAATCACACAATAGAATGGGAAAAAAGTCACCTGGTTAGGGTTGTTGAATGCGCAGTGTCCGAACCACCAGGTTAGGGTTTCAATTTGGGGAGAAACAGGACTGAAAAGCCGCTGCTGGAACCACCATGCTCCTTGCTTCAATTGGAGATGTAAACTGACGGAGAATAGGGCTATTGAATGGCTAGACGAAAAAACACTTCAAGAAAATGGTTTAGTACAATTTTTTCAAACGATCATAATCTTTTTCAAAAATTTAACAATAAAATATATATTTTTAAACTTTAATTTACATTTAAGAAATTACTTTAATTTTAGATTTAAAAATTTATATAAAAGTTATAATGTATATTTTTAAAAAATTATATTATTTTGTTTTTTATGACTGTGTCTATGAGAAACTTGAAATATTTTGCATTTTACTGCTTTTTTTTAAGAGAGCAAATACATATTTTATTTCGAAGATAAAAAACTCGCTTAAAGAAAAACTACTTATATTTGTCACAAGTCTTTCATTTCAATTTGATTTGTTAAATTTTTCTTTAAAATCAATTTCATGTATACTAAAAATATAATAAGTTTATCGGAAAATTCTATAAATAAAATATTACCCTTTTATCCCTGGGAGATTGATTAAATATTCAATAAAAATGCAGGATCAGGAATCAGACAATCTTAGAAGAAAACCGCTTTCCGTTTATGTAAAAATGCTAGCATTCGGTTTCTAATCTCCATTGTTGTGTGAAAACTATGCTGCCATGAACTTTTGGCCACTGCTGCTGTAAACTTCATATGAAACATTTTGGTAACAACATAATCTCTGATTGCGTCGTCAAACCATTGACAGTAATTTTGCTGGTTCCATTACAAGTGAGAGTGCATGGTAGGCGGAGCTTGTGGAAAGTTTCTCCTGGAGATGTGGACCAACTTCCAGGACTTGAAGTTGGTGATTTGGTGGATCAAGCTATGACTTGGGAGTAGGCTTGCTGTTTCCGTAACTGAGTTTTGAAGGATGAAATGCTGTTTTCTACCAGATTTCTTCAGGAGTTTGAGGAGTAAAGTCTGATGAGAAAGCCTCTTGGGCAGTCACTTATTTTATTCTTTATATTAGGCCAATCATTCATCGCCTAAATAAATTTCAGTCACAGATTGAGGAATATATATTTTTGATTTCAATATTGTAAATATTCTTACACAATATACAACTTTATTGAAGAGTTGCACAATCCTTGAATGGAATTCGTTCCGTATATAGTGTCTTCAATTACTCACTTGACTTTCAGTTTGACAAAAATGAAGTTCGAATAATTTCTTTTTCATTTGACGTGATTTCAACAATTAGAAATTGATCAAGTAACGGGGTAATAATTGCACACATGCAACTGATATATTTAAGTATTGTTTCCTGCAGCAATGAGTAGGTCTCATACCTCACAATCGCCGATGTTCACTTCTTATCCTGACACCAATTTCGTTAGTAGGAATGAAGGAAATTTAGAAACATATCCTTTTTTGAAATTCCTTTCTAAATGTCTTCAAGAAAAATGGCTAATAACACTCATCCAGATTTCTAAAAATTGATGGTTTCTAATAAATTCAGAGCTTCAGAAAAAATATTGAGAAGTTTTGCTAGCATTCCTCGTGATTCTAAACAACGAGAAGATTTTAGATGCATTTCCTGAAAATATAGTGCTTAAAGAAAGGTACATAAACCTAGAGATTAGGGATGTAAGGATGTAAAGGGCTAACCATATGAACAAAGTTAAAAGAATCAAAACAAGGCGAACAAGCACCACAAGTATCAACTAAAATCCAATTTTATGAATCTCTGAAATAAAAGAATCAGAGATCAATCAACATACCCGAAATTATAACTATGCAATTCTGATTTAGAGTTATCTGTCCTAAAGTAATGGTACCCCCAAGAGAAAATGTTATTATCACAAAGATACAATCCCTTAAGTGCAGTGTAAGCGAATTCGTCTCATCCTTTCGTTCCATTCAACTTATCCTCGTGCCATTTACAGAAGCCTTCCAGGGCGTCCCTCATCCATGCATGACGGAGGATTTCAAGTGCCTCCGACACAGCTAGCCAACTCCGATTTCTGGTGCTTTGCTCAGGCCATAACTCAAGTTCCTCCTTCACAAACAAGGCAAACATTGCTGCTCTACATAAACCTTCTGGACTAAACTCATCTTGATGGGTCTTACTCCTAAACTCATAATATCCAAGAAAATCCTGACATCCAATAAATATATCGGCATCAACAATCGCTTTGCAACATACATCCAAATGACAAGATCACAGGGCAATGTAAAAATATTAATCAGCATTGTTTTCCGTTAAAATATTACAAACCATACGAATATCAGGGGACAGCATTAAAATACTTACGGGATCAGCAGCACACCAAAACAAAATATATGAAACCAAAACCATGTAATACCATTTACTTTGGCTAAATTCTAAAAAATGCAACCATAAAAAAATTAAATGCTAATATGATAAGAACCCTGGGAGTAACACCACGAAAGCTAAACCATTGTAGTGGAGAGGTCAAGCAAGGTCCCCACACACCAGCGTGTGGGAATCTTCCAACCATGCAATTAGATCCTAACACCCACCACGTTGTCCCTTTGACTAGTCCTTTGTAGTGGAGAGGTCAAGCAAGGTCCCCACACACCAGTGTGTGGGAATCTTCCAACCATGCAATTAGATCCTAACACCCACCACGTTGTCCCTTTGACTAGTCCTGTCTGGACACAACAACGCCAATATACCCACACCACTTTGATCCTCGGTGGACAACTCTGAAAGCAACTGATAAAAACCTTGGGAGAACCACACCACAAAATTTAGCTATCGTAATTGGAGAGCCCAAGGTCTTATAAACCTCACATCAATCCCATACTTCCACTGTGGACAAAACATATTTTAGAGTCATTAATCCAAATTTAAATGATAATCTGGCCTCATGCATTCTCACTCAGATGCAAAGCCGTAATACATACTTAGAAAAACCTTCATTGCAATTATCACTACCAAGACTCCAACCCATAGCAACATAATCATCACAAAATGACATGATTTACACATAATCTTCCTAGATTCCCACCATAAACAATAAAGAAGTCCTTACCCAATTATGTGATCCTAGATTCCTAATATGAAACCATTAAAGCATACAGACAAAACAATCTTTTTACGATATTGCATAATCCCACTAACTGTACAGAAGTTCAAAAATATAAATTCAACAGTAGAGAAGTTTTTCACCATCAGGTCTCCTCGAACTCCTGCTTCTTCTACAGCTTCCCGTGCAGCTGCCTCCTCAACAGTTTCGTCATTCTCCCAACCTCCCTTTAATGGAAAAAGGATATCACAATAATCAGAAACTACATGTCCATGAAGAGTCCTTTCAGAAAGCAATGCCCTATGATCTCAACCAGATAAAGTTACCCAACAATTCAATCATTTTAAACAAACGGCTCAGTTGCAGTCAATTTATTGTGAGGCAGAAAAATATATATTTATCATATATTGCAGTTTAGTACGAGTTGTCCCGTCAACATGTTAAGAATTTAAAACACAATTTTACAGTAAGGTCTAATTTACAGAGGGAACAAAAAAATAGCCGCCTTATCTGCAATAAATGGTACCTGACCTTTTGTATTACTTGAATCCAGAGAAAAATAGCGAAACAATTTGTCATACCCAAAAACGGAATCTTAGTGATTTCACCATCTCGTCCCAAACAGATAAAACTCTATTTAAATTCATTTATTCAAAAATGAACAATGTGCATAAAAATTGGAACAGAACCTGACACACTGACACAAAAATAAAGGCCCCGTTATTTGTATATGTTAGAATATAGCTTTTATGGATGTTGAACTGTAATTGGACTATATGTAATCTGCATAATAACATTTAATTCAAGACTCTAATTCAAATTATGGCTTTTTAATACGTATGTTAAAAATATATTTTTTAACAAATCCTTTCAGCGCAAAGCTCCTAGAGTAATATGTAGACCAAAAGATAATGAATTTTGTCAATACTTCGTAACCTTAATGAATCTGGAGTCCCAAAATCCTTAATCTCCTACGATCAGTCAATTCCAGAAAGGAGCATAGTAGCAGACACTACCTAATTTATTTGATCAGAACAACCTACCTTTGGAAACAGAAGACCAGGTCCACTTGGTGAGTTAATCATAAGCACTTCAACAATCTTCTCGGAACTGGAGTCACCATTAGAAGTTTTATATCTAAATGGAACACAGCTGCAACCCAATTAGCATCTCCATATCAGATCTTTAAGTGATTCATACACACAAACATACATACAGACACAAGTAAATTAAATAAAAACAAAGCAATTCCTAGCCAAAATTCGTTAGTTGCTGCAATCAAAGCTGCTAAAATAAAAGGCTAATTATTGTCAACAGATATCTTCGACATTTTTCCCCATTAAACTTACAAAGACCAAATTCATATTGTTACTACTACATTATCAGATAGCATAAAAAAAATATTAAATTATTTTAACATGTGTTATTTGGATTAGGAAAGCTGATAGCCTGCATGATGCCAAACAAGAACAAAATCTTAAAACAGCGTATACAAGGTTAAAAATTACAAATAAACAGAAAAAAAATGATTTTATGGCACAGCCGAAATTAAAAAAAAGGGCTAAAGAAAATATAAACATTAAATGTAAAGAAAAAACTAATATTATTACATCCAATCAAATTTCAAGGATTCCATGCATCGCTAATGTGCAAAGTTCAGTAAGCATGAGGTTCATGATATATCATTATCTCTACATTCAACTTAATTTTCCAAGCAACTGCCAAAAAAGCACAAGCTAAATTATTATATGCACAAAATACAACCATTATAAAGACCAAACTATGATTGCATCAAACTTAAAGTGGAAAAGTATCTCAAAAGTCAAGCTACAACTACCTAACAATTTTGGCGTACTACGACAGGCACATGAAGTCAAAGCACCAAAACCCACGTGCTTCATAATAATCCCTTCAAAATCAATGTATTTTGCTACAAAAACACGCTAATCCAGACCAAAACGGAATAAAAAGACCCATGTCTCAATCTATTAAAAGATCTTTCAAGATACCATTAGTTTAATACTATTACAGAAAACACCGTTATTACAATACATTATTTATTTTTCTAATAAAGCCTAATCTTTTTTTCTACACTATCTCACATGAATGATCAATCAAAAACAAAGGTTTTAAAAACCGTCAAAAGGTTTACGAAAGCAATTCAGGCCAGTGCGCAATTTCCTGCCATACACGATCGTAATTGAAGTCCTTCGATCAAGATCAATTCATCATACAATGTTCCTTATGTGTAAATATATACAAAAATAACCTCGTCATCCCAAAAAAATGTCGCAATAACCACATGCACGAAGATCAACACCAATAAAGAGAGATAATTATAAAAAATCTATCCAAAACAAAAATTAAATACAAACGAAACAGTGTTAACAAAAAAGAAATTAACATCAGAGCATCACGATCATCCAGTCACTATCGCAATTTCTCAACCAAACCAAACAAAAAAACATAAAAATCTTTTTACGCGTCCATTCGAAAACGACATTTTTTTTTCATCAACAACTTTTTCAACGAAATGAAACAAGACGACGATGCAAAGGGGAAGAACACGGAACGACGTCGTTTTACCCAGCAACAAGACGATAACCGTCCTCGTAGCGCTGCTGATGCCGCCCCGTACGCGCCACCAATTCAGACATAATAGCGATTCCCCTAATCAATTCCCAAACAATTCCTTCGCCATTGCAATGAGAACGCACCGTTCCTTCTCTGATCGCGCCCGCACCAGATCACGATCTATTCACCAAGCATCGTTCATGCCTCTTCTTGTTCTTCAAATCTTAGGGTTTGGTTTTTCAGAGAGAGACAGATAGAGAGAGAAGCATACAAAAACGAAAATGAAAACGGAAATGAAAACTAAACGCAAATGAATTGATCCAAATGAAGCGAAGCGAAGCGAAACGAAAAGCGCTTCGAACGGATCGATACAGAGGGTCAAAGTCACGTGAAGCGTGGTCAACATGTGGGGCCTATTTTTATAGCCAGTGTCAGCGTATCCCCTGCTGCGGGGACCACAGCTTCTACCACTAAAATCACGACACGTGGACATATGTGGTTTGGAGAAGAAGAAGAAGGAACATGATTGGGTGGGTGTTGCGGTGGGGTGTGGTCCGCGAGGCATCAGATTGGGATGCAGTTGAAGAAGTCAGCGGATGGAGAAGGATGTTTGTTTTTGGCATTAGTGTGAGAGGATTTTGTAGGGTCCTCTCCTTTTGTCCTTTTTATTTTTTTATTTTTTAAATTAAAAAAGAAAAAAAAATGAAAATCTTGGTGGTGGATCCATGGAATAATATAATGTTTATATCTAGTTATGTACCACATCAGATTGGGATTTTTGAACAAAATAATATTCTCATTTTAATTAAATAATTGACAGTTGAGTTTGTATTATACATATTGTCGGCGTCTAAAGTTACTGATTATTAATTAATATTTAATAAATTAGTAAAAGAAATATTGAAACAATGAAATAAGGTTGAATAAATTTTTTTAATCATATAGTTAGAAGTGATTATTAACGATATCACCATAATTCACATCATAGTTACACTTAATTAATAAATACCTGTTGACATGATATTGATAGATATTATTTATGGTTTGAGGTAATAACTAGTGATGTTTCTAAAATTCGAACCAATGAGTAATTGTTTATTTGTGTCAACTAATATTTGTAAGAGTGTATAAAATATTAAACCAACTAATATTTGTGGGCGTGTATAAAATATTAAACGATGAACTTTTGTTTCATATTTTATTTTTATTCTTTTACTTATTCAATTTTCACATTATTTTGGATATTTTTAATGTATATACATAATAAATATATATATATATATATACATATATATATATATATATATATATATATATATATATATATATATATATTTTGTGTTTATTATTTTTGTATATATTTAAAAAAAGA
>Ga0099824_1003402_pt1 | contig 23267 bp, 9 predicted proteins | sample SiratrowhiteBW_FD_76837 | JGI IMG/M metagenome (GOLD analysis project Ga0099824, IMG submission 76837) | Root nodule microbial communities of legume samples collected from California, USA - Siratro white BW | ecosystem: Host-associated > Plants > Roots > Nodule | place: USA: California... | reverse complement strand
TTTTTTTTTTTTTTTTTTTTTTTTTTTTTTTTTTTTTTTTTTTTTTTTTTTTTTTTTTATTTTTTTTTTTTTTTTTTTTTTTTTTTTTTTATGATGGATAAATGCCTACCATCATTGTCATTCTTACATCCCATCTGTGTAATTCACAATAGATGACACATTTATTTATTTAATACGAAACCAAGGTCGTGCGCTTGACCAAAATTGAATCATCCCGTTAGATTTGACTTATTATTAAACGCGTTAATTAGAGGGCAAAGGATCTGATTCCCACCTTCCGTCTTATAACATTGTCCTGTGTGGTATAGTGTTAGGTCAACATCACTTACTGTAGTATGACCTTAATCTCATCTATATTGGATGAGACACTGCTTTCTTCTTCTATTGTTTTGGTCATTGACTTGCAATGATTTGCAGGGACTTGAAAATAGGGTGGTGGGAAGCACCCTCCAAAATGGTGATTTTGACAAGTCTGAATATCAGCTTGATCCGTAACCTTGGGTTTTACAAACTTGGCTGAAGATATAGTTTCTATTGGTGAATATTTGTACATATGCGATAGATACAATTTCTGGAAAAAGAAGAAAACTGCTGAGATGTGTATTGTTCTCATTCTTTTCTGTTCATAAATTTGAGTATAGAGATTCATTCCCGTAGATGAAGTTCAGATATCGTGTAACTAATAAGGGGGTGACACTAATATATCCATGTCATATCATAAGTTTTTGGAGCTGTGTTCACTTCCTTGTGCTTCGGTAATTAACTGCTTTTTGTCTTGGAATCTCTCGTTTTGTATTGCCTCTGTATTTTATGTGTCAGCATAATAATAAAGTCTGTACCATTCATCAATATTGTTTTAATTGAACAATAAAGTATTATTGACATGATAATTATGATGTATTTTTTTGCAATTATGCCTTATACGATTGAGAATTCCTTTGCTAAATATTACAAATAAAACTTATGCATTTATTATGATAGTTATTGTAACATTTTTTAAATTGTAATATATTTCTTATACACGGACAAACGGGTGCTGTTTTCGTTAATGTAATGTGCTTAGGGATACTCTCTAGTGCGATTTGTTTATTCGAATCATTGCAATATACAATCCTTGAAAAAGGGATGACTGGTTAGAAATGTCACAACATTTTACCTCTAAAATAGAAACCAGTGGATGAATTTAGAATGAAGATACGAACTAGAGCAGTACGTTCTCCAATTGTAGCAAATATTACCTGTATAGTTTTACTTGAAATAAATAAATTTTCTTTACTCTTATTGTACTATGTTTGAAAATGTGTTTGTATCTGTAACTTCAAATTAAATTATATTTTCTTTGCTTTACATCATACTATATTTTACTTTCAACTGGTCTCTGCACGATGTAAGTCTGTTATCAATTTTTCAGGTTATAAGGTTATCAATTTATTATATCGTGTTAAAAACAACTTGGAACAAAACACTAATAGCATGACACCTACTTGCTACGATTGTTTGTTGTGTTGTCTTATTCTCTGATGCTGCCAAAAACCCTGATGCTGAAACAATAGACATTTGAACCGTATGATATATATTTATTAATTACTCTTTAATTCTATTACTCTATTTATGTAGTAATTTTTTTTTGAGAAAAATGTTCATATGTTAAATTTTCCTCTTTATATATTAATGAAGACATCATGTTGTATTAAAATATTTGTATTTTAATTTTGATGGATAATATTGCTGTTTATATTTACTGTTATATATACCATTCATCAAGTACCTATCTATTTTCCGTTAAAGCTTTAAATGTAATAGTTATCGTGATGATTACAGGTTCCTATACAAGTCAAACGACAATCGATGTAATGAAATTTGCTTATGATTAATGATATATAGTTTGAGAAAAAGTACAGATAGATTGGTCTCTCTAACCAGGAAAGATTAATGAGACCATTTCCGTGTGAGTTACTCTACTATTTACACCAGGGTTCCTCCCTTGACATACTCAGTAAAAGCCAGGGCTATCAAACCCAACATAGCAAACCTCCCATTCCACAGCTCTGCATCTGAGGACATGAACCCTCCAGACTTTGACTCCACACTCACCCCTTGGAACAGTGGAATCAAGGAAGCAAGGGTCAGAACCACACTTGTCCCCAAGAACCATGGGATCCCACCATTGGATATTTGTTCAAACACACCCTGCCCTTTCGCTACTTCCACTGCCATTGCAGCTACAAACCCAATCATGGCCAGCCTTCCATTGATCCTCTCAGGTGCTGGTCCACTGAATGCCAACACATCGGAGAACTTCGTGCTCACCTGCCATTAACCATCTTGTCAATATAGGAAGGCTAATATTATAAGATCAGAGACTTAAAATAATATCAATAACTCATGAAGAATGTGAACTTTCATTCAACATTTAACACTGGCCTCACCTTTGGTGAGGCAGTAGTGGCTGGTCGTTGCACAGGTTCTACTGATGGTGGTGGTGTAACTGGGGCTGCTGGCTCCCTTGGTTTCTCTTCCTGCATATATAACAACAGAAAAAAAAATAATGGTTAATAACATATGATTGTTCCTAAATATTAGGGAACAGTTCAAGACATTACAACATGTAAGAAACATTATATATACTATGATATCTGAAATTGTTGTGATGCAGTACCTCAGCCAAGGCCCTGACTCTCAGGCTAACATTCCTTCTCATGTACATAGCAGGAATACCAAAATGGTTCACCCTAGATCTGGCGGACACGCCCATCATAGGGTTTGCCAGGATTGATTGCATAGCATAAGATGAGGCAGCCATAGATGAGTTGCTTTAGTGTCAAAGTTCAAAAATTTCACACAATGTTACAATATCACAATTGCTAGACCCGAGGACTGATAAGAATGATGCTTTTCTTGGCACCTAAAAACTTAGAATTGATGAAGATAACTTGATGAACCACGCTTTACTACTCTCACAACTGTTGATATGATGGAAGTAGAAGTGAAGAAGGGTGTTTAAATAGAATTAGAGGGCAAGTATTGTGGTGGGTATTTGGGTTCCACGTCATGTGTATCTAGGTCCTAAAGGTCATTGGTTCACGTGGGTTCGCTTGTCCACACATGCCTCAAGTAGGAGACGTGGCTCTCGTAAGAACCAGAACCAAACACTAGGACACTATCAGGTTTTAACGCCTTTTAATGTTTCCACCATTCAATTTTTGTTACTGCTTCTTGTTTGGTGAGACCTAGAACATTCTACACCCATCTACATAATAATCAACCAAAAATAATGTTTTTCTTTTATCATTAATTAAATTTAAACAATTTAATTCCCATTTATCCACACAAATATAATAATACAATGACATCGTTCATTTTTCTTACCAGGATGTTTTTGCTAAATTGCATATTGTATCATATAATTATTATCATTTTATTCAATTTTTTTCTTGTGCTTTATCCTCATTTTTTTTTTCGTTAAATGTATAATGAGAGATGTGCCACGACACGAAAAAAGAAAATATGATTAAACTTGTATTAGTACAACGGTAAGGGTTTTTTTTTTTTTCTGTGACACATCAACACGTTGATATACATTTAATAAGAGTTAAAAATTTGAAAATAGAATGATAAAATATGTAAAATAATTAAATAGTAAATTTATAAAATAACAGTATCAAATAATAAGATGTGAGGTTAAGGCGAAGTTGATTGAAAGTTTGAAGCAATTAAGATGACAAGCCTTCTAAGAATTCGATTGGACCTAAGACCTCAAATTGTGGATGAAGTGCAAGATTAGTTTACAGGATTTTCTAAATATATTTCTCAAAGTATAAAACAGTGAAGACGTGTTTTCTTGTCAAACCAAATAAACTGAAACAAAACACTTTTATTTAATTAAATATTTAATTTAATTTTGACAATAAAAAATAAGCATATCATAAAGGTAGTTAAATAAATTAGAGTAATGAAAATAACTGTTTTCTCCCAAAAATAAGTAAAGTTCGCATTGCCAGTGATATGCAAAAAAAAAATACCGTTAAAAGGATAAATAGATAAATAAAAAAAATAAGAGATGAAATAGTTATTATTATAGATTACAACTTTTTATAAATATTAATTGACATAAGTGATCATAGTTTATATCTCTTGATTCAATGATTCAGAGTTCAAATTTTTGTTGTGCGTCTTTGAATATGGAGTAAAAATGATATTTAAAAGGAAATACTCACATTTTTTAACTTTAAGCCTCTAATACTAATGTTGACAATAAATAATTCATAGTAATAATATAACCACACTCTTCAGTACATGGGAGAGAAATAAAAAATAAAATGAAAATAAAAATAATAGGTTGAGAAAAAATATACAGAAATATTTTTTTTAAAATATTTTTCAAAGTTGTGTAACACACCATTCAAAAATTGAAACCTAATTAACTTTTTTAAAAAATAGTTAAAACTAATTTAAAAATAATGAGACAAAACAGATTATTAAATCTCAAAGTAATTCCTGCTTTGTCATTTGGCAGCAAAGGCTAGGAGATAAGCTTAAAGGAGCAATCCTTCACTGCAACATTGAAATATGAAAATATATCTAAGTCCAGAATAATCGATAAACTTGCACAGTTAACTTTGTTTTAAGGGAAGAGAAAAAAATCATCAATTTCCATATCACACTGAGTAGAGTGTTCCAGTAAGAATTTTATTGTGATAAGCATAATGCGAATACAAGCACAAGATTATGATGACAGAGTTGCATAGTTCCTCTCAGCACAATTACTTGGGTGGTGTATTTGCAAACTTCCAAGTGTAGTTGTTTAACATATCATACTCTCGTGTCCCAGCAATTTCATATTCAGGAACTGCTTCAGAAATTTCACTCAGATCCTCATCTGTAAGTTTCACACTCGGAGATCCAACGTTGTTTTCAAAGTTCTTCAGTTTAGTAGTCCCTAATAGCATCAAAGAATACACGATAAAAGCATTGGAGTTAATTTACAACTCTCATGCTTACAATATTTACATATATATTTCATGCACAAGATCTAGATATCATCTTGGCATAATTTGCTAAGCACATATGAGAAAGAAAAGTAAGAAAATGAACAGTAGAAATAGTAAGGAACTCATCAAACATGTGGAAATGAAAGTCTTTTGAATGTAATAAAGACACTACCAGGTATAGGGATTATATCATTTCCCTGATGGAGAAGCCATGCTAAGGCTAATTGTGAAGGAGTGCATGCATGCTTAGAGCCCAAGTCATCAAGTCGTTTATAGAAAAGCTTGTTCTTCTCCGAATTTTCTCCAGTGAACCTAGGATGCATAGTCTGTTACAAAAACAAAACACAATAGCAAATTTCAATAAACAGTGACTGCAGAAACAGAAGTAACTCAATGTCATTTTCCCTCGGCATATATGTGATCCTACAAGTAGTTTAAACTTCCCTTGTTGGTGTTATTTTCTTGACCATCACAACAGGGAAAAGCTGAAAATTCATGCAAACATGAAAAATGTACTACTTAGACATTAGCTGCATACCAGCAGGCTCTGACTAGGCAACGTCTCTACCACTGCCTTTCCAGCAAAAAAGCCGCGACCAAGAGGGCTATATGCCACTATTCCTATCCCAAGTTCTCTGCAAGAACAAAATGCATCTTAGTTAGTTAAACATTAGACAACAACAAAATTCTGTCAGATATTTTGTAGATAATGCAAGTTAAAAGCATAAATGAAGAGTTAGATAGAGAATATATTATACTAAAAACTCAAGAAAAATGTATAACTTGTAGTTAGAAAATAGAATAGAGTTAATCTTCCTAATTCAAAAACCTGCAGAGTGGAATTATTTCTTCTTCGATGTCACGGGACCACAAGGAATACTCCATTTGCAAAGCAGTAATAGGATGAACAGCATGAGCTCTCCTTATAGTGTCAGCATTAGCCTCGGACAACCCAATATATTTTATCTTTCCTTCATTTACCAGCTGTTTAAGCTCTCCCACCTTCCATGCAGAGTTCAATGTTAAAACACATACTTAAAAGTGTTGAAAGTTGGAATGGTATACATAACTAACAAGAGAGGAAAAGCATTCAAAGCTTACAGTGTCTTCAATTGGCACTGAAGTATCAACTCGGTGTTGATAGTATAAATCAATATAGTCCACATCAAGCCGCTTAAGACTAGCTTCACAGCACTGTCGCACATATTCAGGGGTACCCTTTACCCCGAAAACCAACCCTTCAGATACAGTAACACCAAATTTTGTAGCCAACTGAACTTCTTCGCGTGGAAGTTGTTTTAAAGCCTGCTTACAATATTAAAGACACTTTTAATTATATTACGATCAACTTGTACTAGATAAGAATGCTCCACCGCCTTAGATGTGATGTGTTACCTTGCCAACCATGATTTCGTTATCGTGATTATCTCCATAAAGATCCGATGTATCGAAGAAGGTGACACCCCTGTTGAATATCTCTTTAATGATTGAACACCCTTCTTCATGTGAGAGGGGAGCATTATAAATTCCAGATAATCCTCCACATCCAAATCCCAACCTAGAAACCTGCATGCCAGAAATGAATATATACCTCAGGTTCTGTTCTTATCACAATTATTGAATAAAGGATCAGGTCTGCTGAAATGTGAGAAAAAGAACCTGAAATGTTAAATCTATGCCTCTCTTTTATAAGTAGTATTATAAATATCACTCTTTTACATACCCTAAATTTCTAACATAACCTGTGTTCTATAAACTAACATTGTACTACTCCTCTAATCTCTTAAATCTAAAATAATCCAAATCACTATAATTAATCAACATTACCACTATTATGATCTATGAAAGATGAAAGTATATCTGAAGGATTCTTTATTCACAAGCTTCTGTTGGCACGAGATCAAACACTATCAAAAAGGGGCAAAGGTTTACAAAACAGTATGCAAAGATTTCGGCTATAACATCAAGATTTTGGACTCTTCTCAATAGCATTGAAACCTTAATCATATTGAAATCGTAGTTACTGTCACATCAATCTCATTTATCTGTAATTTATCAACCCTGTTTAAGGGATACCAACCGACTTCATTTCTATTAAGAAGCAGGAAAAGTTACCAAAATGCCAAAACGAGAGGAGTCTGTTAGATAAATGAACACATCCAAACAGAAAATAAAAGTATGATGCTACAGTTAAGCAAGAGCAGATGGATTTATGACACTAGTATAGATAAGCAGCAGCAGAAGAGGAGATCTGATAATTCATTTAAATAGTATTTTCACAGTTCATTTGTAATTTAAGCATTGGAATGATGTCATTCTTTTCAAAAGAATCCCTTGAGTTGATGATCATGAAAACAGATATCCTTCTGCAGAGATTGACAAAAACAAGCATATGATGAGGATTGAAGGTACTAAAAATGGTAGAATGTATTCTTCCTCTTAACGTTGAGTTAATTCAATTGTAAGCAACTACTCTGGATGATGAACGCAACAGTTAATAACAGTATAGGGATGAATTGGTTTGATGGTAAAAGTAACAGTTTTACCTTTAAGCCCTGGCTACCCAGTTTAACTCTTGGGACTTGCATCTCTCCCTTCTCCATTTTTCAATGCCTTTGAATGCAAAGTTGAAACTTTGAAACAGGATTATGCTGAACAAAATAAGAAATATAGTTGGTAAAGTGTTCCACTCTGTACATATCACTACCAACCCCAAAATTTTTTTGATTTAAGAATTTCTTGAACATGTTCCCACCAAACCAAAGTATAAATTAATTATTTCATAGCATTTGTGCGCTCGCTTTTGGTAATGAATAATTGGTTCTCGAAGATAATTTATTAATTATTTGAGAAAGAAAAGCACGTAGACTCTGAATTTATAGTCGGAAGTAGGTGAATCAGAAAGTAAGCCCAGTAATGGTAAGGCCTATGAATTCGGCGCATTTAACACGATTTTTTTAGCTTTATTCAATATCTCAAAACAACACCAAAATTCCATGCTTTTACTTACTGGATGCCCTAATTTTTGAAATGATTATTAATTATCTTTATAAAGATTACTTAATTTGTTTAAAAGTAAGAGTAGTTTAATGGAGATGATATTGGTACTTACCGTTATTGGATTGACTGTCTCTCTAAACTTAGTGCTTGAACAAACAGATGTGAAGGTTGCATTCTTTTATGGTATGAAGAAATGTATATGACATAACCTGCAAGTTTTGGAATTCCAAGAAAAAACCTTATGTGTAAACTGATTAAGAGTTTTATAATGTCAAACAAACACCTTGACAACATAATATGAAATTTGACAGTCAAATGCTGAATCGAGGTTGTAAGAGAACATCTGGATATCAATGTGTTTATTTTTAGAAGTTTCTAAGAGATGACTTTGTTGTATAACTATTATATGTGGAAGATAATCTTGAGTTGGGACGAACTTTTCAAGTTTTTGATATGAAAGACTCAACACTAACTCAACAAAATTTTGGCATGCACATTTTCATGAATAGGAAAAAATGTTATTATATTTGTTATTTGGAGATTTTTTTTAAATCTACCAAAATTTTATTATATTTGCTTCAACATCGTTAACAATTAAAAATATTTAATTGTAATCATCTATTGCTTAATTTCATGTTTCAATCATTTTTAACTTGAAATGATCATTCAAAACTGAATAAACCATTCAATCTCATTGAATTATCAATTTAATACATATCTCAATTCAATCAAATTATCAAATTTGAAATTTTATATTAAAGTGGTTTCATATTCATGTATTTACAAAATTACATTTAAACAAACCTTGATCATCCAAAATTACAAAGTTATTCAAAAAAAATCATAATTTCCTACTTTCATAAATGCTAAACTTAACCATCTTATTTCATTTTCAATTATTAAACATAACTAAAATATAATATTTCATCAATTATGACTTTTTTTTTTCTGGTTGTGACTTATACTTCAAGAAATAACTAGAGAGGATTAGGAAACACTAAAATTCTAGAACTAAACCCTAAACCCATATACTAAATTTTAGTAAAAATTTAAACTAATTGAGAAAAATAATTCTATGAATTAACCCAACTAATATCGAGCTCAAATTCTAATAGAAAAATAAGTTTAGAATCTGTTTGATAACCAAAAGACACTCACTCTAAATTTAAATTTATTCAGGTACATTTGATCATTTATGCGCAATATATTATTAGATAGGAACTGATTTTGAATGAGATAAGAGATATGATCACAAATTAGAAAAAGGTTTGACGAGGTAGAGAGAAGAAAAAAACTTTGAAAAAGTAAGAGAATGTTCGTGAAAAAGAAAAAAAGTGAGAAATTAAAAAAAAAAAAATCTTAGAGCTCAAATTTTACATTATCTTGTTTTATAGTTTTTTACAAATTTTCCCTCTATTAATTTAATCAAATTTAAACTTAATCTTAATAAGATTTAATTTTAAAAACAAATTTTATATAATTAAATTTTTAATAAATAAATATATTTGAATGTATAAAATTTATTTTAATTTTATCAAAGTTAAGTTGTGGTACAGAACATTAATGTTTTAAAATTTATCAAGATTAAATTTAGAAATACAAAAAAAATCACTAGTAACATAAAATTGAGAAAATTAGATGTATATTTATGGCATACTAAAGAAAATTATGTATATTTTTATTTTAAACATAAAGAAATTAAATATGTATATACATATGATAAAATAAATATAAAATAATTTGGAATGATGGATAAAAAAGTTATTTTTCGTTAATTGCAATTTGCAAGAAGGTGTGTCAAATATACATTTATATAGGAAAAATATTTGATTCTTTTGTGTATGTTTCAATTTTTGTTTTTTATTGTTGTTTTTTTATGTTTTACAAAAAATATTTATTTATTTTCTTTTGAGTTAGATCTTTAGAGATATGGATATCGAAATTTTAGTGTAAACAAGCTATATTCACGTATAAAACAATTCTCCAACAGTAATCTTAAGTCAGTAAAAACTATTAAATATATTATTAAGTGTACATGAGTATTGACTCAGAAAATTAAGTGACTATTTTCTTTAATATTATTATGTATTTATACACTTTTGAATCCTCAGAAAAACTTAATAACTGAAAATATATAGTTTGTTATATTAATACTTGACTAATATTATACATCTTTTAGTTTAGTATTCATTTGGTTTGTTAATATTAATGAATAATAATTGATTATCCAAATTATTTCAATATAATAAAATATTTTGTTAAATCTATTTAGTTACTGTTAGATATTTGAATATCTTAAGTATAAATGTAAAACATTTGATAAAGAAAAAAAAATAAAAGAAATTCAAGACCAAAGTTAAACCTCATATTTATCACATCATAAGACTAATTTTATTATTTTTTTTTTAAATCAACCTTTTTCATCTAATCAACAATAGAAGATGAAATGGTAGTAAAATAATGCTGGTAATCATACATTAGATTCTAAATATGAGATAAACAAAAAAATATATATTAAATTGGAGGGAGAAGAAAGAAAATATCAAAACTAAAAAAAGAAGAATTAAACAACAACAAACGAGACATTTTTAAGTAGAAAATAATAAACCTGAAGGTTAAATATTAAAATAAAAAATATAAATAAAATAACACTAAGTTGTAAATTAAAAAGATAGAGACTTGTATAGATTGACCCATTGACACTTTTTTTTTGACATTTTTAGTGATTAATGTTGATTTGTTTTTACTTAATAATTTTGTTTAATAAGGTAGATAGAGTCTTATTAAACTCAGCCATTTAGATTTAAAAATATCGAATATAATTATTTCTAGAAAAAATATTTTTTTTACCAGTTGGAAAGGTGGATTACAAAATAAACTTAAAAAAGAGACTCAGAGTATCATTTTTCAAAATATGAATTATAGTTTTTTTGTTACCAAAATATGTATTATGATTTATAAAATAAGAGTAACCGAAGACAATGATATATATATATATATATATATATCATTTAAATTAAATAATATTTTATATCGATTAGGTTCATTAAAATATAATAAATTAATTTTAACTTGTATAATACAACAATTATATATAAAAATATCTGTTATATATATTCGAATGAATTAAAATGCCAATTTTGAATTGATTTATATCATTTTGTTTTTGACACTAATTAGTAAGAAATTTATTTTTCATGTATTTAGTCAAATTAAAATAAAACATTTTAGAGGTTATTCATATTTTTCCTTAAAGTTAAAAGTATCACGATTAACTTTCCTTATTCCAAGTAAGTTCTTTAATTATTTTTTATTTTAATTTTTAATACATTTATAAGTTTTTATTTAAGATAAATATCAATGAATATATATATATATATATTCAATAATTTAAAAAAATGCATTTTAAAATATTATTTAAACCTAAAAATGGAACGTTTATATTTACGATTTCATCGTGTCATATAACACCTACTCCGTTCTCTCTGATTGGCTGGTGCACGTACGCATTTTACACGTCAGCTCTATAAACGACGGCTCCATCAACAACAGAGCGCCGTTTTATTTTGTTGGTTGCGTTGCACTCGCAGAAGAACAGAAGAAGCAAAGGAGAAAAAGAGAGAGAAAGAAGCAAGCTTCGTCAAAGTGTGTCACCCTCAGTCTTTAAGATCTGAAAGCGCTTCTTACTCCCCCGCAACCAAAAATTCTCTTGCTTTCAATTCTTTGCTTTCGAAATAATAAAACCCTAAGAGAGGGGCGCAAACACAATGAGAAGCGCCAAGATGTGGACGGCTCTGATGTGTTTGATTTTGATCTTCTTCGGTCGCATTGAATCGCTGTCTGTGACGGTGAACGACGTCGAGTGTGTTTACGAGTACGTGCTTTACGAGGGAGACACCGTTACGGGGAACTTTGTTGTCGTCGACCATGACATTTTCTGGAGTTCCGATCACCCCGGCATTGATTTCACGGTCAGTGCCAATTCTTTTAATTGCCCTAATTGTTTGCCAGTTGCTTCAATTGTCAATTTATTGGGGGTCTGATTTTTCTGGTCAGGTTTTAATTTTTGGGGTTTTGTGATAGTTGACATTTTGATTTTCTAGAGGAATTTTGTTATTTCTTTATTAAGAAGATCGAATATGATCCATGTATGTGCATAATTACCATCATAGTTAAATCAGCATGTTTGCCGGAGATATGGACAAAATTCAGTGGTAGTTTTGTTCTTGCTTTTGCTACTGTTGTCCAATCGGAATTGGAGTTTTATTATAAGATGGTGGAACTTTAATGTATACCTTTATCTATTGTCGAGATGAAACTCCCATTTTATTGAGAAAATAACACTAAAAACACCTGTGAAATTGTATATAAATTTTACATGGGGTATAAGTTCCTCTTTGTCTATGCTTGAGAAGGTCAATGTTCTCTCTGTTTTTTTTTCAATAAAAATCAGTCCTTTGACTTCACTGAAAAGTTTATGACTGATATTAATTGAGACACGATCAGATTCAATTTTACAGAACTTTGAAACAAACAGGCCTTAACTTGAAATCTGAAAATCATTCACCATTCCCTTCTTGAAGTACTTATGGCGACATCGGGTTGCAAATTGAAAGGCCGAAAATGGTGACTGGGGAAAGGGATTACCTGTATTTTCTGCACATAATTAGAGTTAAGCTCAAGTATTATAAACTTTTTTATTTACGGTGGAGTTTGGGACCTTGAGGCATTTTGATGTTTGACTACAGCGTTATAAGTTGTGGAACACTCTGGTTGGTAAACTCCGCATGATGGGGCAGTTTTGCGTAAAATCTTTCTGTGCTAATGTGAAATATATGATTTAGTTGTGGCTTAGCAGTAATTACTTGTCAGATGAGCTGTCCCAAAATTGTAAATTGCTTTGTAACTTTAGTTTTGTAGATATCCTAATTTTGTAGTTATCATGCAGGTGACATCCCCCGCTGGAAATACTGTCAAAAATATAAAGGGAACTTCTGGTGACAAGTTTGATTTTAAAGCCCCAACACATGGAATGTATAAATTTTGTTTCCATAACCCATACTCAACACCTGAGACGGTCTCTTTCTACATCCATGTTGGTCATATTCCCTCTGAGCATGACCTTGCCAAAGATGGTACGTACTTTGTAAGAGGGTTTTCTTAGTAGATTCTACTATCCTACTTCATACATTATACGTTTAGGTGTTAAGCATACAACTTCTAATATATAGTATATAAGGTACTTCTTTATGTTTATGAAGAATGGTCCAAGTGTTCTAATTTTTGTTCGATTTGTTGATTATCAAACTTCAATGTAACTTTCATGGCTTGCAGAACATTTGGACCCAATTAATGTTAAAATTGCTGAACTCAGAGAAGCACTAGAGTCTGTTACTGCTGAACAAAAGTACTTGAAAGCTCGTGATGCAAGGCATCGTCATAGTAAGTATTTTTTTTTTTCATTTTTTTATGAGCTGGCGTGATGCAAGCTACTGTTCTAGCTAGGGAATTTTTGATCTAGTAGTTGTGATATTATTATACTTTTGCAATGATATATGGCCATTTGTAGAATTTATGCAGTGTGGAAACATTATTTTCCTAAGCCCTCTCCATAGCTGGGATGATTCCCAGACGTTAAGTATCTTTACCTTTTATCGATTTTGAGATTAGCGGCAAATGCCGCAAATAAAGACCATCTCTATTTAAGTTATCCTGGTACTCATTTAGTCATTTTGATTGTAAAGTGCTAGAGGTTTCAGCCAAAGTGAAGCCTACTTGGGCCAGATCTTTTTGGCGTGTTTGGGAAGTTCCTGAAACTTTTTGGTCATTAAAATGTTCAGATTGTGTTTTCCTATTCTGAAAGTACGACAAACCATACCTATAAATAGAGTAGTTACAAGCTGCCATGATAGCTACCATTACTTCTGCTAGGAAGGGATATTTTTAGGGATATTCCTGTCTATTACAGTTCTGGTAAGATCTGTTATATTCTTGGTGTTTTCTTTGAGGATAAAAACAGTTCAAACATTGAAGGATTTAAGAACCAGCTTGTTTGTACAGCATTGTCTTGTTGTTGGCTTAGAACACTAATGTTACATCCGATGCTTGTATATCCTAGTCTTGTCACTTGGGGATATATCTTATTCTCCTTTGTGTCCTATTAAGAAAAAATAGTTACGAACATAACAGCAACTCTCTTTGTTTGTAGCGAACGAGAGCACCTGGAAGCGTGTTGTATTCTACACAGTAGGAGAGTATTTTCTCTTGGCCGCTGTGAGTGCTTTGCAAGTCCTATACATCAGGCGCCTTTTCAGCAAGTCAGTGGCATACAACCGTGTTTGAGTCCCCTTCATTATTAACCTTATGCTTTCCTTCATTAGCGTCAGTGTTAGGTTTACATGTGCTCTCTATTTAAAAGTATGATTTCTTGGTGAATACTTTTTACAGAAACACGAACTGTATTTGATACCCAACAAGATTTTAAATTTCTTAGTTTGAATTTCAACGATTGCAGAAATTAAACCATGTGAGAGTCAATACTAAGTTTGTAAAATGGTAATCTATGAGTTCTCAAACGTTTGTTGCCAACTTGAAGTACAGTTCTAGTAAGACATTTTTGGTAACTCAAATCGTATACTGCTTATTTTGAGGCGTTTAAGGATTTTGTGTTTCACTTTTACATGTTAATAAATTGTTTGGATGAGAGGTGAAATATAGAGAAAAGAAAGAGAATAATATAATAGGAATGATAGAAATACGAGAGAAATAGAATAGAAAATATATTTTATTTGATTGGATAAAAATGGGATGGAACAAGGGAGAAAATTTCTCTCTAGCTGTTTGGATGAATAAAAAGAATTAGAAATAAAAAATAATTAAACGAAAAATGTTTTATTTAGTTACATTTTTTTAATAGGATGCTTTTCTTAACATAAAATTATTTATTATTTTAAAATGCATTATAGCTAAAATAGAGCTAAAATCATAATCAGTTCTCTTTAATTTCATTAGTTCTCTTTAAAATTTGCTGCTTTCATTTTTCTTCTCTTAATGATAGTGTAAATTCAGTAATTTTTTTTAACCTGTTTCTCTCTAATACGTCTTCTTGCCATGTGGAAAATTAACAATTTAGTATTATTATGAGAGTTTAATATTTATAGATTGATAACAGAAAACATTATTTTACAGTTATTTAATTATAAAACAGCCTTATTATTGTAAAAGTCGATAAACTTATAAATAATTAATTTGTGATTGAAATAACAATAAAACGATTTTAGATATATTATGGTGAATTCTTCAGATTCCATTATATTTTTCACGAATCAAATAAGTAAATTTTTGGGTAATTGTTTACATTTTTTTTATTGGAAGAAATTACTTATCGAAATAATAAGTTGATTGATATTCATTCTTTTTCTTGACGATTGTGTGTATGGGTTTTTTTTCATAATAAATATGTTGAAATATATGGTTCTCTAGATTTTGTCGTTGAATAATTTTTAAACAAAATTTAGTTATTTCACTACTTTTTAAACTTTTATTTTTCTAAATTATTTTTAAAATATGTTTAAATTTGTTTCATATTTTTTTAAATATTTATAATTTTTATGAATTAATTTAGTTTTTAATATTTTAATTTACCAAATGAGATTTTAGTACTGATTTAATTTCCTATGCCCGTAACAAGAATTAACTTCGTGAAAACCACCCATCCATGCTTTCATCACTTCATCTTAATCCAACCAACAGCTAATGCTAGACTAGTAGGTAGCTCTTATTTATTTTTGGTTTTACCTAATGACAATCTCCATGCTGCAAATCTCATCGAAAAAATATAAACTTATTATCTCATTCCACAAAATACAATATTGCTAAACAATTTTTCCATAATTTTTTCTAATCCATATATTCTAGTATGACAATAAAGGTTGAGAAAAAATAAGTCAGTTACTGAGAATCTAAAACAGTTTTATTCAGATGTTAATTGCAAGAATATTTATTTACGATGACTAATTTGAACAAAAAAGATAGTTTATGATAGAATATGTTGTACAGATAAATAATTTTAAAGAAATTCGAATTTTAAGAATTTACTAGAATAATTAGAGTATTTAAAATAATATAATTTTTAGTTTTATCTAAAATGTAATTTGAAATTTTTTATGAATTATTTTCTTTATTTTTTATTATTTTTTCCTTTGATTTAGTTGTGATTTAGAAATTGTGTTATTGATTTTAGTTGGGATATTATTGATTCGAATGAAAGATATCTTCAGTTCTAAGTTGTTCTTTATATTCGAAGTCTGTTGAAGTGGTTAATTTTGATTCTATCACTAATATTTTTTTTTTTTATCTATATGTTGTTAACATTAATGACGTGTTTTTTAATTAGAGACAATTTTTTTTGTGTGTAATATTTTACTAAATAGTCATTTTTTATTTTTATAATAAAATTATTAACACTCTTTTTTTATTTTATTTTTATAAAAATTATTAACTCTCACTAATAAGTGATTGTTCTTTTTTTTTTTTCTTTCTTAAGTTTTTGAGATCTTAAGTTTTTGAAATTTTTTGTGAATTCAAATAAAAAAGATAGATTGAATGTTTTAGCAGATATTATTGTAATTACTTGTTGGATTAGGAAAACTAGTTTGAATACTTTTAATAAATATCACAATTATTTATTTTGTGAATTGAAATAAGAGAAGTTAATTATATATTTTTTAAATGTTAAGTAACTAAGCTAATTATATATATTTTTATGTTAATTTAAAATAAAAATGATCTAAAATGATAATATTTAATAAATAAAATTTATTATTTTTAATAGATATTGTAATTATTTTTTTATTAAATATTAATTGGATGAATGTTGTTTTATTAAGTATTAATTGAATAAATATTTATATATATTTATATAATAAAGTTTCTATTATATGAAAAATATGAAATATTATATTTTTTAACATTTTCTCTTATAATTAATGTTGATTTTAATATAGATTTAAGATTATTTATTGAATAGTTTTAATAGATTTTTTTTTAATTAATATTGTTATCATTTTTTTTTCAACTAAATTGCATACATAGTATTTTGTTGACAACACTGAGACTTTTTTTAAGATGTACGTCAAAGATTTTTTAATTGATGTTGGTTAATGTTAAGCGATATTTATTTTCTAAAGTTTGTAATAATACTGTATATTTTTTTTCAAAAATTTGTAATGATATTGTAATAATCACCTTTTAATATGTGTAACAATGATCTTTTTATAAACATAAGTTTTTAGTAACTTTTTGTATTTAATTATAAATAAAATACTATATTAAAATAATAAAATTAAAATTAAATATATTTGAATTATTTAAATAAAAAATTTTAAAATTAAATAATTTAAAATGAGAGAAATTCAAAAAATGTAATATATTTGAATGTGTTAGGAATTTTGAAATTTCCAATCAAACTATTTACAATACTTGAGGTGGAATTTATTGATATCAAGTTAGTCTTTACACAAAATGGATGGATTTAATGATTATTTACTAGTAGTGTAAATATTTTTACACTATTAATTAATTAAAATAACTATTAATATAACTTTTAAGTTTCTAATCCGAAAAATTATAAAGTTGGTTTGGGAGTTTACTTGCTATTTTTACTTGTGTATGAAATGACAGATTTGACCTTCATATTTAATGCCGGAGAAGAGAGCGTCGACGGTGGGAGAAGAATGCGTGAATCAGAGAGAGGGCATGAGAAATGGGTGAGTTGACTCAGTAGAGCGAATCGATGGAGGAAGAGAGCGAATGCTTCGAGTGCCTCCAACTTCGAATAAAGTCGGATTTCTCGGAGCAAGTCTTCTTCAATTATGCCATCTCCAATTCTGCTTTTCCTTTCGGATCCTCAGCTATCGTCAATGTCTCTCTCTCATTCAATTTTCGAATCAATTTTTATTTTTAACTTAGTAGTATATTTCATTTTAACTTCCTTTTCTTCTTTTTGGATAAATAGATTTCTGGTACAACTGATGGCGAAGCTTCGGGCGGTCAATATATATTGCAATACATGCCGAGTCGTGATAAGAATTGTTTTATCAATTATGTGTAAGATTTTTGTTCTACATTTTTTTTTTTGTGCTGATTACTTTTTTTTTAGTTTTAATGATGATCCTCTGTGAGATGTTTTGAAGTGGTCTGTTTGTGCTTTTGTGCATTGTTTTAATTGGAAAAGAAAATGCATTGTTGTTTTAGTGTTTGGTTAGGTTTGTTGTTGGCTGGTGGAAATTGGAAGTGATAAACTATTGTTCTTTATGCAGAAATGAATGTAGTTTGGACATTGGTGAAACCACTACTAAGAGTGGTGATCCTGATATTGGTGGAAGTAAAGATAATAATGTTATTAAGAGTAGAATTACTTCATCAGATGATTCTGACTGCGGGAAAGCGTTGTCAGGAAACTCAAATTGTAGTCATTCTGGAAGGTTTTCTTGCTTGAGGGCAATCACCTCACTCTTACCGGTTGCCCATGTGGGAATGTCTTCCTATTCTGCGTTGCAAAGGGTGTCGTCTGATTTCTTGTCTGGTTTAATCGAAGACCATGTGTTAGATTCACTTGATCTATTCATTGAAGAGAAAGCATCTGGACGGGACAGTGTAAATTTTCTGCGTTTAATTGGGTTGCCATCATTTGAAGAGGATGCTTTTCCAGGCTCTTTGAGGCATCCTAACATAGCTCCAGTCCTTGCGATTTTTAAAACAACTGATCATGTTAATATGGTGCTTCCAAAGACTCCATACAACTTGGAAAGTATTCTTCATTTTAACCCCAATGCCTTAAAGTCTGATTGGAATAGAAGATTTCTTATGTATCAACTACTCTCAGCCTTATCGTATGTACATGGCTTAGGGGTTTCTCATGGTAACATACGCCCATCCAATATCATGTTGACTGATTCGTTATGGTGTTGGCTGAGATTATGGAGTGAGCCTGTATTGGAATCTAATTTAACTTCGCAGGAGAGTGAAAGCGTTAATTCTGAACCTGCTAGAATTGGTTGTTGTAATGTTGGTTGTCATTTAAATGGCCTTTATGCTGATCTAAAGCTTTCTCCAACAATAGATTGGCATGCTTGCTTTCAGCAGTGGTGGAGAGGAGAAATAAGTAATTTTGAATATTTACTCATCTTAAACAGATTAGCAGGAAGAAGATGGGGGGACCATACATTTCATCCAGTAATGCCTTGGGTAATTGATTTTAGCTCAAAACCTGATGATAATTGTGATGTTGGGTGGCGAGACTTGAGCAAGAGTAAATGGCGCTTGGCAAAAGGTGATGAACAATTGGATTTCACATACTCAACATCTGAAATCCCTCATCATGTTTCAGATGAATGTCTGTCTGAATTGGCTGTCTGCAGTTATAAAGCAAGAAGACTACCTTTGAGTGTTCTCAGAATGGCTGTTCGTTCCGTGTATGAACCTAATGAGTATCCTTCAACAATGCAGAGGCTCTATCAATGGACACCCGATGAATGCATTCCAGAGTTTTACTGCGATGCTCAAATTTTTAGGTCAATACATGATGGTATGGCTGATTTGGCTGTACCCTCTTGGGCAGAGAGTCCTGAGGATTTCATTAAATTGCATTTTGATGCATTAGAAAGTGATAGGGTGTCATTTCAACTCCATCATTGGATAGATATAACCTTTGGTTATAAGATGTCTGGCCAGGAAGCTATCGCTGCTAAGAATGTTATGCTTCCTCTATCAGAACCTTCGATGCCAAGATCAACAGGACGTCGCCAGCTCTTTTCACAACCACACCCCATGCGTCATGCCACTACCAAAACAAAACGTCATGGTTCCAGTAAGTATGCCAAAGTTTGGAGTCAGGCATATGAAATGCAGCGAGAGACATCTCTTCTATCTGGAACTGCTTATCTACAAGAACTAGAGCAATCATCTAAATTTTCTGAACATGCTAGGCATTTGAATGCCTGTTACCATTATCCCTCAAAACAAATGAATGGGAACATCTCATCTTTGGGAGATTCATCAACCGAGACATTTAGTGAAAATATAAGCAAACTATCTTTGATTGACAGAAATCACCGGGTGCCGTGTAAAATGAATCTAATTTCTTTTCTTGAACATATAAAAGAGGAAGATGAAGGCTCCTCAGGATATCCAGACTTGCTACTTTGGAAGCAGAAATTATCTTCTTCAAGACTTTGCTCTGAAGATGTTGGTAGGGACATATTTTCTATTGGTTGTCTCTTGGCTGAACTTCATCTTTCCAGGCCACTCTTTGATCCAATCTCATTGTCAATATACTTGGAAGATGGAACTTTTCCTGGATTTCTGCAGGATCTACCTCCTAATATTAGATTACTTGTTGAAGCATGCATCCAAAAGGATTGGACGAGGTATCAGTGTGTTTGCACACATACAACTGAATTTTTGTGGTTTTTTTCTTTTCTATCATGTTATTTAAGTATTGATTTTTTCTATATAGGAGGCCATCTACCAAAATTCTTCTGGAATCACCTTATTTTCCAAAGACTGTCAAGTCCTCGTACTTGTTTCTTGCTCCACTTCAGCTTGTAGCTAAAGAGGAAACTCGTCTTCGTTATGCTGCAAATCTTGCAAAGCACGGAGCTCTCAGGGAAATGGGTGCATTTGCAACTGAAATGTGCGCTAATTATTGCTTACCACTTATAGTGAATGCTGTGAGTGATATTGAAGCTGAATGGGCATATATGCTTCTGAAGGAATTCATGAAATGCTTAACAGTGCAAGCAGTGAAAACATTAATCCTGCCAACAATACAGAAAATTTTACAGGCAAGTTGCACACTTGATTTTATGAATTTGTCTAGTCTGCAGAATTTAAAAATATTTTGTTATCTTTCCTTCTTTTTTTTCTTCTAAAAACAAATAGACATCTTTTACAGACCACAGGTTATTCACGTTTAAAGGTTGCACTTCTACAAGATTCATTTGTAAGGGAAATATGGAATCAAGTTGGTAAACAAGCATACCTCGAAACTATTCATCCATTGGTCTTGTCAAACTTGTACATTTCTCCAGATAAAAATTCAGGTGCCTCTGCTTCAGTTCTTCTAATCAGTTCTAGCGAGGAGCTTGGAGTACCTATTACCATCCATCAGGTTTTTTGGTTTTGCAACAACCTTCCATACTATGTTTTCCTTTATCCGCATGCTCCACTCCTACTTATATGTCGGTTTACTCATTGTTTTTGAATCAGACTATCTTGCCTCTTGTTCACTGCTTTGGGAAAGGACTATGTGTGGATGGCATTGATGTGCTGGTCAGAATTGGTATTCTTAGTCTATTGACTTTTGTATTTTTCCATCTTTCCTTCACTTAGACCTTCAATTTATAATACCCTTCCATTTTTTGACATCTCAGGAGGCATTTTTGGGGAATTGTTTATTGTCAAACAGATGGTACCTTTACTCAAAAACGTTGTTCGTTCCTTCATTGATGTGTCATGCATGAATAAGCCTGATCCTGTCCAGAGTTGGACTGCTTTGGCACTTATTGATTGCATGATGACTTTAGATGGACTAGTAGCTTTCTTGACAGAAGAGGTCATTATAAAGGAGCTTCTTGAAGTATGGTTCTTATTCTTTTTTGGTTTCAAAATGCTTTAATTGCCAATAAATACCGTGTAACAGTTCATTGTTGAATTTATTGAAAATACTCAGGACCTAAGTTGCATACACATTGGGGTTCTTATGCAGAAACATATGGACATTGCAGTGCTTCAGGTTCTTCAAATTATCCATTGGTTTGTTTTGGATCCATCACTTATTCCTTGGTTCTGTTGACTCTAATTGGCATCATAGCTTAACCCTTGCCAGGAGGGACTCTAACTTTTTAGTCACAAGCACTGGGTAATCAGACAGTTGTGTGTGAAAACAACAGGATTTTTTTATGACTTCTTTTAATTGGAATGACAAAACTAGAGTGTTACAATTGTCAATGATTTTGTGCCTTGGCTCATGGCCATTAAACTTACCATTGTGCTTTAAACAAAATTTGACACTCCTTCCAAACTGTTTTTGCACAATTCCCAAAGGTTATATCTCAAACTCTTTAGATTGATTGCTCCTTCCTTTATTTTGGACTGTAACCTGATAGTGCGGTGATGTCTATTCATCATTGTAATGCATCTCATTCTATCCCTGATCACTTGAATTGTTAAATAATCCTAGTTGCGTTCCCCTTTGTCAGATTGCTGCTTCTACTCTTTTTGGAATTTGTCAGCGGATTGGAGCGGATTTGACAGCATTGCATATTCTTCCAAAACTTAAAGAACTATTTGATGAGCTGGCTTTCTCCCAGGGAATTTCTAGAGGTTCAACTACTGTTGGCAAAACCTTGAAGGTTGGCAAAATAAAAATTGGAGGGGACTTGCATATTGAAAGTCGTATGGATCTAGTGTGAGTTTCACTTATGCCTTATAGAATAGGTGTTATACTGGGGCAACTTACCCGCCTGCTATTCAGTGCAAAATTAGAAGAACTCTAGGTAGGGAAGATGAAATAGTAAATAAGAAAGAGAGCCGGAGAAGAAATCATGCAAGACTAAATAGAATGAATAAATTGAGTCATATTTATGTCAAATCTAAAAATACTGTGCTAAACCTCTTTATAATGTAAGATGATATAATCCCATATATGATATGAAGATTTCCCCCACAAGAAATGCTGGATCGCATTGATAGAACCAATATCTTTGGTTAGGCAACCTTAGATACGCCTCTTCAATAGTGTGTTCTTGTGTCCAACACATATCAAATACTGACATGCATATGAGACTTGTACGACTCATATCACTGAGATGTCCAATATAAAAATGTTTTTTTGGTCTTTGATAAGGGCAGACACGGTGACTTTATGAAAACTCATAAACTTGTGTAAGTTTCTATTATAATTACAAAAATAAAGAACAAGTCCTATATAATCAAGAATATTTTATATTATATGTGTATCATTAAGATGTTTTTATTTATTCTCCTATCATATCTTCGTATAATGTGGAATTATTTGAAATTATGAATTTGTCTTTAGATGAATCTCGTTAAAGTGTTATATTTGATTAATCTTGTTTATAAATAATTTTGAATATATAAATCTGCATTGTAAATTTAAATAATTCATAATGATATTCAATATATATATATATATATATATATATATATATATATATATATATATATATATATATATATATTTATATTTATGTT
>Ga0099824_1003401_pt1 | contig 23272 bp, 9 predicted proteins | sample SiratrowhiteBW_FD_76837 | JGI IMG/M metagenome (GOLD analysis project Ga0099824, IMG submission 76837) | Root nodule microbial communities of legume samples collected from California, USA - Siratro white BW | ecosystem: Host-associated > Plants > Roots > Nodule | place: USA: California... | reverse complement strand
TATGTGTGGCCGATATGTATTGATGTGGTTCATGTGATATCTTTATGTATGACGTTTGACATGAGTACTTGAAATGAAAACGGAAAACTTGTATTGAAACTTCATATGCTAGACTTTAAAGAAGTTCTTACGACTGAGATATTCTGTTCTATTTGCATATATTTAGTATTGAAACTTATGTTAATCTTTTAAGAAATTCTTGTGAAACTAATATGGTTTGCTCTTTATTTATGTATTGATTATAATATAAAATATTATTTTCACTAGCTTACCCTTGCTTTTCTTGTTGTTTTGTAAACTGCAATGATTGTACTATGTACATGAGCAGATATAAATGCAGATGCCGGAGTATGTGGAAGAGTGTAGACTTTATTTTGGAAATTTGATTCTTTTGTTGGATTCACTGTATGTTAAACAATATACATTTTTGGGATATTACATTTTTTCCTTGAAATTGATTATATTAATGCTAAATTCTATCTCATCTGCTATTACGGACCTTAAACAATGTATTGTATTATTCTTTATATATTATTTACTATTTTTAGAAATAGAAAAAATTGAGTTATGATGGGAGATTATATCAATTAAAACTAAGATTAATTTATAATTTATAAATGATGATAAATCTTTCTTTACTGAATTGATTTTATAAACTTATGTTATGTTTAAATTTTACTGTACTAGTAGTTATTTATTACGTACGTGCTTGCTAGTTAGATAAATGTGATAATTTTAAAACTTTTAATACTATGTTGGTTTCCACTTTTATGTTTATAATAGGGTAATACTAGTCGCTTACCCAGAGGCCACTAAGGTAGCTTACCATCTCGTTGGTTTTGTTGAAGTTTAACCAGAAAGGTTAGAAATTGGGAATGTGTATGATTTTTTTCATATTTTGAATTGATAATACTACTTTTAAACACTTACTTTTGGGTTTATATCAAATATATTTTTCTGTTTAAAAAGCCACTACAATTTTATACATTTTTTTTAAAGAAATTCAGACTGATTAATAATATAAATTTCTGAAGAAACTTTTCATCTATAAACCTACTGTAAAATCACACAAAAGCATTATTTGTTGGTTAATTATTGAAAATTTTTGTATTGATATTAGGATGAGATAAATCAACTCAAAATTTGAGTAATTATAAAATACGAAAATGTATGAAAATTCAATAAGATTTGAGTCAACGAACATTGATCTCAAGAAAAGAATAATAAAGTTCAAGACATCATAGAAGATAATGTATGTATCTCTTGAAGATATGAAAATGTATGAAAATTCAGTAAAATTGAGTGAACAAACATTTATCTCAAAAAAAGAATAATAAAGTTCATTATGTATCTCTCGAATATAATAAATATTAAGATATTTGAAATTGGAAAAGTCTATGTCAAAAACTCAATAGCTTTGAAATAAATTAGTTTGAGATGTAAATAAAGAAACCACAAAACACTTATTGAAAGAGTAAGTCATGTAGTGACTATGATAAATTCGATTTTAAAGAAACGTGACACACATGTAAAGAAATTAAAGTCACCTTTGTGCGAAGTGCAAGTTATTGAAAATTTTATAGTTTTAAAGTATAAAGTATCTTATAACATAGTCCTTTTTCTAAGAAAAAAAAAAAACATTTGTAATACTCATTTAAGTAAAAATGTTCTGACATAATGATAATCAGTTAATTTATTTCTTTAATCTTCTACTCATCATTTCCTTCTTTTACTTAACGTTTCTCCTTTTCCTTTCAATTTTTTACTTTATTTTTGTGAACTTTTCTCACTATATTAAGTAAGCTTATGTTAAAAACAAAACATTTATAATAAAGTTTAATATGCCTTTATTATCTATATTATTATTAATTGGGTAGGAAGTAATTTACATTGATATAAGTATAGTAATTATTATTTAAATTCAGAAATTTAAACAGTTAAAAAATAGTTTTCTAAAAAGGCAAAAACATAAACTGAAAATAAGTTTAAAGTGCTAGCCATTATTTATAATCTACTTTTTACATCAAACAATTGGTGTTTTTATTATGTGTATGCAATACTAGTAATTTACCAACCTTTTCTTATCTCAAATATTTGAGTATTCCGTGATTAGGTTTACATTTGTTTTTTAACTTTGAACTCGTTCATATATGTTTAAATACTAAATACTCTTTTTAGACTTGTTTATATATATCTCGGTTAAGGGATAAGAGATATTTGTACAAGATAGATAATTACATGTAGAATATATTCGCCGTGTAATATAATCAAGGTAAATATTTTAAAAAAATGTAATAAAAAATATTCAGAAAAATTGAATTGAATTTTTACAACTTTTTAGTTAATTAATGAATCCTTACAAAATCTTCTTTTTATCCCATAAGAAATGAGCTAAGAATATAAAAAACAATATTACATATATATATATATATAAAGAACTTAATATAAAAAGTAAAAAAGAAATATGTATATTATTATTGTGACTCTACCATGTCTCAATCAATTAATAGTCCACTTTCATATAATTGGATTAGTTGGATGGTTAAGTTTCACTTTAGAGAAATGAAGATTCAAAATACACAAATCTCTTAAAACATATCAATAAAATTATACAACTATATTAAAATATACTTCGTAGAAACAACCCAACAAAATATATAATACAAATATATCACTTTAATGTTCTAAAAATATTAAAACTAATTATATATGAAATGATTTAATTTTGTCTTCGAGTGCAAAGACACAGGAAAGATTTTTCAAAGAGAAAAACTTTTACCATTATTAAGAAATTCTTATAAGCTAGAGATTTTGATTACAAATGATTAAAACTAATCATATTTAAATTTTTCACATAAAAACTTCAATAAAATATTTTTACATTTATCTAATTGACCATATTTAACTATAGTTCGTGGTTGAATATAAAAATTTAATACAAACAATCTAACAGATTATTACACTGCATAATTAGTTATTAGAAATTTTTTTATCGGAGTCAAATTTCATATAATTAAATTATTTTATTTATAATAATGGATTATGTTATCTGTGTCTCACTTGATAATTGATTATATTTTAATGTTCTTAAAATATTTAAAAAATACTCGAGTTTGATAAAGATAATATAGTAGATATTAACATACATAAAATTAAATAAACTTGTATTAATATATACTTAGCACATGAAAGTAAAAATACACACTTAATTATTCTAAGATGTATCATAAAAATAAACTCTATTATTAAGATAGGTGGAGGCGCAAACCATTTTTCCAAAGACTTATTCATTTACTTTTATAGAAGAAAACATATTTTATATGTAGAAGGGCAAAACAAAAATATTTTCAGCACGTGTATAAATATTTGAACTTTGATTATGTTTAAAAAGAAGGTAAAAAAATAAAAGTTGATTTTATTTAAAAAATGAAAATTTTGAGGAGAGGGATGAAAGTTTTTGCAAGCGAGAAGAATAGTGGGTTTGAGGAGTATATTACACGCAGTGAATCGGTGGCAAAGAAAGGGGCAACGCCCTTCACGCGTGAGGGCCCACTCTATTTTCTTCTCTCTCTCTTTCTCTATGTGCCTTCGATGTGGGACCTCCCGTCAATCATACGCCACCCACCTCAATCTCTTCCATTCTTATTCTATGCTATAACCCACATCAACATATGCTGTAACATAACATCAATACCTTGTATCTCTATCTTCACATTATATTACTTACCCCACACTTCTTTCTCTTTCTCTTATCACTACCAATATTAATATCTATTATGCCATACCCCATGCCTTAATTTGGTGGGACATGCTCCTACTCTCTCTGCTTCTCTTTTAAGCTATGCTCCTTAACACTTTATCACTTTCATTCATTCCATTACCCTAATTAAAGCAATATTACTCTCTCCCTCTCTCTAAGGATCATTAACTTTTTCATTGCTACTATTGGAGCAGAATGTGGAGGATCGATTAAGGATACCGTTTATTTTAGTCTGTCTCAGAATGAGGAGTGTTCAAGAATCAAATCTCACTTTCACTCATCTCTTTCTTTCTTTTACCCAATTATTTTATACTAATTTTATTTACTCATGGTCGACAAGTTTGGAAAAGAAGGAAGCTCATATATCTGCATATATGGATCATTACCTTTTTTATTGACTTTACACATTCATTTTCGCTCAATAACATTGACTTGCTGCTCTACTTTTTTTTTTCACAAAAAAGTAGTTCCACCTTTTATATCCTATCATATAATAAAACAGCATTGCCACCCGTAAAGAAAAAGGTAATTAGATTTGTAATTAGGGTTGTAAAGCATGTTATAATTGGCTGAAAGATCCTTTAAATTTTGTTTCATGCTCAATATACTAAATTATGTGTACCAAGTTCAACCCAGAAAGACTCGTAAGAGATTCTGAGTGATTAGGATGGATTGACATGTTAATCATACACTCGTAAAAATGAAAACTATTAGTAGCCAGAAAGAGTACAGCAAATACAGTAGGTAGGAAAATTATTACAAAATTTCTTCATTGATAAATTAAGTAAAAAGTTTCTATTACTCTGAGCAGTTCAATAATTGTTTGAATAACAAAAATTCTTTGCCAAATTCATTAATGACTCTATAATCAATGAATGAGGAAACCTTTTGTTCCTAAACATCTAACAAAGAAAAGTTAACTGGTACTTAGTCTTGTGAACCTAACTGAAATGACAGATAGTTTAGCGGGTCTACCAAATAAATTATCAGTGGACCTAAATATTTACATATAGAAATAATATAATTGAGTTAACGATCACATAGAAACCTAGCTGGGTGTCCTTAATTTATTTGATTTGATAAGATGTAATTAGTGCGCAATGCAATATTCATGTTACGCGGCAATTATCAAAATGTCATACATTAGTTGCAATTACAGACTCAAATTGTTTGGTAAGAGCGTGTTGACCAATCCATTTGCGATGTTACGCTAAATTTTCCAAATGAACCTCTTAACATTTTCTTTTTCTCAAAATTTGTATACAATACATGATTCTAATTCAACTTTTGTATGAAAGAATCTGTCTTTGTGGCATTAGTTCCACACATTCACATTAAAGAAGAAGATTGGTAAAAAAATGAAAAGAATAAAAAGATAGATAAGTATAAATACGTGTATGTGGTGGGAACATAACTAGGTATTACTGTAGTTTTGAAGGTGAAGCATGTCCATATCCATTTTCTTGATTGTTTGCACATCTAGTTTCAAACTTTGAATGCTAGTATAGGAAGACAAGCTTAATAATGGGCATTTCAATTGAAATACACGAAATAAGAAACCTCTGTTTAGACTTTGGTATTATTATTTTGACCAATAAAATCCTAAAACGAGGATACGTAGGCCAACATCATCTACCAATAGATAGCAAAATAAAGGTGGTGGACAAAATATTTTGTCACCTTAAACAAGCCTCTTTTATCTAAACAATCATAGTCATGAAAGAGCAGCGTTTTCTCTTCTTCCCTATGCTGCTGCCAGCTGCTAATGTACAATACTTTGCGTGCGTATCAGTGCATTAATTACATTATTTCCTCAGTTTAACATCATCATTATGCAGATTTGGCATGCTCAGGGTTTTCTTTTCAAAAACTTAATTTTTAGTGTAAAAGGCTATAATATAATAATTTAGTTATGCATTTGAAAATATGATACACTTTTGTAATGTAATATTGGTTTAATTGATAATCTAAAAAGTACATTTTATTCATTCTAAAGATGGTAGGTCCAGGCCTTACCGTCTAGCTGCAAGAAGGAATTGTGAAAATATGAAGTGTATATACAGATATGGGGTGAAGTGTTCCAAATTAAACCTAGCTTATCCGCATGCAGAAAACCCTAATAATGTTGTCTCAGTGATGCCTCACTACTCCATCAACAACTCCCCTAACTCTCCAAATATCATATTGAGGCGACACAGACATAATTATGGAGTCAAGAAAAAATGATGAGCTTGTTTCTATCTATAAAATTATCTACTATATATCGATTAATCAATCCATATTTCTCAACACCTCTCACTCTCAACCAACCATTCTTCTCTCTCCTCTCACAACCACACACTAACCTACCACATACATTTCTAAAGAGATTCATGTGCCACTAATGCTTATGCTTATGTTTATTTGTATAATAAATGACTAATTTCTGTTATGTTTTTCATTAACATCCATAACCAAAAGACAAAAAAGTAATATACTAATCTTCTTTATTTATTAACCTGCAGTTGATTATATCATGAAAAAAGATAGTGTATTTACTGAAAGGAAATGACAAAGAAAACACAGTTGTCTTTGTGTTGTGGCTCACGTATGGAGTAATTTTGTATCTTTGACTTTGAAAAAAAAAAAGAGAAAAAAAGGAAAAGAGAAAAACAAATAAATATTTATGGTTGTAATTTGTTAACATAATGTATGACGAAAACCTGTACTGAATAAAAGCCACAAAAAAAGATGGTGGAGGGAGTGTGGACCATGCATGGATGATATAAATTATGACACAGCATGGGCAAAGGGTATATTTGATGCGAAGGAAGGACATAACACATTTTTGACAGTGGCAGTGGCATACATAGAAATGAAACGAAACGGTATCGGGTTTTGTCTATTGTGCATTCTCCAACGTCCAATGATAATACTATACAGTTTCACAGCGCACGCGTCGTGAGGGAGAGGGCGGGTCGCACTTTTTTTTCCCATTTTTTTTCTCACAAGTCGCAGAGAGAGAGGGAGTGGGGTTTCCTTTCCAAGTGTTGGAAAGTGCCAAAATGAAGTAGTGCAAGAAAAGCAACAGCAAAAGCAACAGGCAAAACAGCTAAAGAAGAACAGAAAGCAGAAGGAGAATGATGTGAAAACAAAATATGTTTGCTTATTCTGTCTGATATTTGGGGTTATTCTCTTATAAGCAACCCCATCTCTCTGTCCCAATCCCAACATACCCCCACTCCTCCTTTTCCATTCTTTATACAGACACACAAAATAAAGAAAAAACGACCTTTTCCATTCTCTCTCTCTCTCCTCTGCCATATATGATTCAATATAATACAATACAACCAACAACTGTGACAGACAAACTCTGAGTAGTACCTCTTTTAAGTTTGCAGTTTCATTCTTCTTCTCTCTCATTCATGTCCAACTCCAACTGATCTCAAACCACTTCTCCCATAGTTTCTCAGAGCATCTTCTGATTAATGAAACCTCCTCTTTCATTTTGTTTCTGTCATTGAAATAAATCAACACAATAAATCGAGAAGGGATGATGGCGGTGAGTTCGGCCTGCAAAGATGGGAGCAAGGTGGCAATGGACAACGGCAAGTACGTCCGCTATACACCTGAACAGGTGGAAGCACTGGAGAGGCTCTACCATGAATGCCCCAAACCAAGTTCCCTCCGCCGCCAACAACTCATAAGAGAGTGCCCCATTCTCTCCAACATCGAACCCAAACAGATCAAGGTTTGGTTCCAAAACCGAAGGTAACTACTTCGCTCCTACCCTATTATCCTTCAATTCATTCCCTTCCTCTATTCACCTTCTCTTTACCTGCTTAACTTTCAACATTCATCTGCATATACAAACATTGTGTTGAAATTTGAAAGTAATCTAATTTATCAAAAGGTGGTTTGATTTGTGTAAATCTGTATTTTTTTTATCTTCTCTTTATGTTTCTTGTCTCCTTATCTTCCCTTTAACCAGTATTTTTATTTTCTTTGACAAAGATTTTAAAAAAATGGTAATTTTTCATGAACCACCAACGGAAGTTCCTGTTTTTCTTGTTTCTTCTCTCTTTTTTTCTTCTTGGTCTTGTTTCATGATTTAAGGCCTTAAAATTTCGCAGTAATAATTTCAGACGGCTAATTATGGTCTTTTGTTGGTTGTTGCAGGTGCAGAGAGAAGCAGCGGAAAGAGGCGTCACGGCTGCAAGGTGTGAACAGGAAGCTGACAGCAATGAATAAGTTACTGATGGAGGAAAACGACAGATTGCAGAAGCAGGTGTCACAGCTGGTATATGAAAACAGCTTTTTCCGCCAACAGACTCAGAACGTAATAAAACCATACTATATTCTTTCTTCATCACATACTAATCAGAACGGAGATTCATATTCATATGTATTGCAATCATTTCCTCACAGACGACGCTTGCCACGACGGACACGAGCTGTGAGTCGGTGGTGACGAGCGGTCAGCGGCACTTGACGCCGCAGCATCCACCAAGGGATGCTAGCCCTGCAGGGTGAGTGAATAGTGAACTGTGAAACTGAAAAGAAAAGCCTGGTTTTTCACATTTCTTGTTGGATCCTATGTTTTATCTTTGTCATTGTACTGATGGAATATTATTATTCTCGTGCTTTGCGTTGGCTTTGTCTCTATTCTGCAGACTTTTGTCCATTGCAGAGGAGACTTTAGCAGAGTTTCTTTCGAAGGCCACTGGAACTGCTGTCGAGTGGGTCCAAATGCCCGGGATGAAGGTTACCGTACTTTCCTTTTCAATCCTCTCAAACTGTTAATTCCATTTCCATTTAGTGAAAAAAGTACATCCACCTTCGATTAACCAAACCAACTTGTTAATTAAACACCATCTTCTTATTCCCTAGTTCCTAGCTCCTACCCTCTACGCACTCAACTGTTTACTTGTTTATTTCGTAATTTGTTAATCAATTTTCTTTTGAAGCATCGATTAAACAAATTGGTTTTATTTAGAATTTCCAAAAACATACCTTAAATGATCTGTTGCTTTTATTAACGTTTGTTCTGAATGTTTGTAGCCTGGTCCGGATTCCATTGGAATCGTTGCTATTTCTCACGGTAGCCCTGGAGTGGCCGCACGTGCCTGCGGCCTTGTGGGTCTAGAACCTGCCAGGGTGAGTTCCTTCCTCTTTGTTTTCAATTTAAAGGACTAATCCTATGGAGTTATGTGGGGATGCGTTTGTTGAAAATAAAAATGAAAATGTTGTGCGCAGGTTGCCGAAATCCTCAAAGATAGGCTCTCATGGTTTCGTGATTGCCGAACTGTGGACGTTCTAAATGTCATGTCCACTGGAAATGGTGGAACCATTGAGCTACTTTACATGCAGGTACTATAATCTATGGCTAACAATATATTCTGCATCTCTCAGAAAATTAGTATATTTTGCAAGGCTTAGTAAATGCGAATTTCAACATATGCCATTTTGATCAGCTGTATGCGCCAACAACTTTAGCACCTGGTCGTGACTTCTGGTTGCTGCGCTACACATCACTTTTGGAGGATGGTAGTCTAGTGGTATGTAATAATGGTTCCTTGTTGTTTTCAGAAAAGTTCTAAACTTTTCGTTCTCCTTCCCAGCCTAAGTTTAACGCTCATGTAATTTGAACAATGTTAGGTCTGTGAAAGATCACTCAACAATACTCTGAATGGTCCTGCTATGCCTCCAGTGCAGCATTTTGTTAGAGCTGACATGCTGCCAAGTGGGTATCTGATAAGACCTTGCGAAGGAGGGGGGTCCATTATCCATATTGTTGATCATATGGTTCTAGAGGTTTGTCAAATAAACAAACACCTTTATAAAGTGACGTGAAATTGTTCCTTCTTACTAGTTTGATAAATTACAATTACTTGCTGCCTCAGCCATGGAGTGTACCTGAAGTTTTGCGCCCACTTTATGAGTCATCAATGCTGCTAGCTCAGAGGACCACTATGGCGGTAAGTCGTTTGTTTCTGCCTATTAGCTTACGGTACTTAAAACGATTTGGAATGATAAATGTGTAGCTTTTAGAAGCCTTTGTATTTTCACCAGCTAAGGACTGTTGTAATTGTAATTATCATTCAGGCCTTACGTCATTTGAGGCAGATTTCTCAAGAGGTTTCTCAGCCAAGTGTAACAGGATGGGGAAGAAGGCCTGCAGCTTTACGTGCACTGAGTCAGAGATTGAGCAAGTTTGTGTCACTAATTGTCCTTCTCTTGATGTAATTGGCTACTTATCGTAATCTAACTTTAAACTTCCTTTTTGCGCAGGGGCTTTAATGAAGCTGTCAATGGTTTTGCAGACGATGGCTGGTCCATGTTAGAAAGTGACGGCATTGATGATGTCACCCTTCTAGTGAATTCCTCACCTAGCAAGATGATGGGAGCTAACCTTGGCTATAACAGCAATGGATTTCCTTCTGTGAGCAGTTCTGTGCTATGTGCCAAAGCATCCATGTTGCTACAGGTAGTATACACGTAATAACTCAAGCAATATAAATTGATTCTTTTCCTTTTCAATTTCCATCTTATTTTATTGTATTTAGTTGTCTCATACTCTCTCTTTCCTTGTAGAATGTTCCTCCAGCAATTCTTCTTAGATTCTTGAGGGAGCACCGATCAGAATGGGCAGATAGCAGCATTGATGCCTACTCAGCTGCTGCTATTAAAGCTGGTCCCTGTAGCTTGCCAGGGGCCCGACCAGGAGGAGGTTTTGGGGGTCAGGTTATTCTTCCACTGGCTCACACAATTGAACATGAAGAGGCAAGTTTTTGCTCCTAATTTCGTATCTTCTTGCATTGAATATACTATTTATAATATAGCATTTTTCTCTTTAAAAAATAAAATCAAATGGAAAACACATTCTTCTTTTGCCTTGGTTTTTTGGATTAACATTCTTGTGGTTTTCTATAAGTGTGTATTGGTTTCTTGCTGACACTTGATCTCTAATACAGTTCATGGAGGTTATTAAGCTTGAAAACATGGGCTACTATAGGGACGACATGACTATACCTGGCGATGTTTTCCTCTTGCAAGTAAGTACTTATTTCTTTCCATGTACTACGTTATTCCAACCTCTAGAACACAGCTAACAGACCTTACCGTCGCAAATGTCCACAGCTTTGCAGTGGAGTGGATGAGCATGCAGTTGGCACCAGTGCAGAACTTGTTTTTGCTCCAATAGATGCATCTTTCTCTGATGATGCACCCATTTTACCTTCTGGCTTTCGCATTATACCTCTTGATTCTAGCTCGGTAAGTTATTTGCTGATAAAAAAATTGTGCCGAGTAAGTATTTTGATTTTTTGTTTTCTTTGCTATTATGGTAGTCTTATGTGTGATATGATGCAGGATGCTGCTAGTCCGAACCGGACACTTGATCTGGCTTCTGCACTAGAGGTTGGAACCACAGCAAACAAAGCAGCTGGTGACAACTCAGGTCATTCTGGGAGCACAAAATCTGTAATGACAATAGCATTCCAGTTTGCATTTGAAGTCCACCTTCAGGAGAATATAGCCACCATGGCCAGACAATATGTTCGTAGCATCATTGCCTCTGTTCAGAGGGTTTCATTAGCACTTTCTCCTTCGCGTTTTGGTTCTCACAATGCATTTCACTTACCACCTGGCACTCCTGAGGCTCAAACACTTGCTCGATGGATCTGTAACAGCTATAGGTGAGAGTCATTGAAAACCTTGACCACGCATAGCTGAAGTTTGGAGAATTACCAAGGAAGCATGACCTTTTATACGTGCTATTATGCTTGTTTGCTTGGCAGGTTCTATCTAGGTGTAGAACTCCTTAAATGTGAAGGCAGTGAGTCCATTCTCAAGTCTCTTTGGCATCACTCAGATGCAGTTTTGTGCTGCTCTTTAAAGGTAATTTCTTTTAGTATATTCATTTTCCATCATCATATTTCTCATTCTACAATGTTAATATTTATGAAAGTATAACATAATATACATGATTTCGCCAGGCATTACCCGTTTTTACGTTTGCAAATCAAGCTGGACTTGACATGCTTGAAACCACTTTGGTTGCACTTCAAGACATAACCCTGGAAAAGATTTTTGATGACAATGGAAAGAAAACCCTGTGCACCGAGTTCCCCCAGATAATGCAACAGGTAAATTGTTTTTTACAGAACCATACCTCTTCATTGGTTATGTTTATGTAACATTTTGACATGGTTAATGATAGTTTCACATGTGAATCATTAATTGTTACTGATTATTATTTGGTGCAGGGTTTCATGTGTATTCAAGGTGGAATCTGTTTGTCCAGCATGGGTAGGCCAGTGTCTTATGAGAGAGCAGTTGCATGGAAAGTATTAAACGAAGAAGAATCAGCTCATTGCATCTGTTTTATGTTCATCAATTGGTCTTTTGTCTGACAGATAAAACAGTATAGGATGTAGGAAACAAAAGTAGAGCAAAGAGTATCTTAACTTTGGCGAATCCCTAGAATGCTTTAAACGCTAGTGGCCATGCATATGCGCCTCCAACATCTATCTATGGTCCCATTTCTTTTTTTAATTATTGCTCCTTATTTTTCTTTTATACTTCTTTAGCTTTTATTTTTTAATTTCTGTTTCTTCATATCATAATACAATTCAAGTCAATAACTATAACAGCACCACGTAACTTTGGCTGAGCAACCTTAATAAAAAAAAGGGAACTTGATTGGCTAGAGTAGAGTTCTTTATTTGAGTAGACTCGTTACTAAATATAAAGAAAATAATAAATATGTACTTTAGTATTAAACGAAAAATCGCATGTGAATGTCCTTTAATATAACCTAAAGAGATAATGCAAATTATCTTAAGTAATACAATAGAATATAGTTAAAAAAACCAATAAGTCACCATGCCCAAGCCATGGCACGAAAGGAAAAAAACAACTCAACAATGTCTCCCAAACCAGAGAACAATCTGTAAGAGGAAGTGTATCAGAAGGTAATATGTCATTTTCTTAATATCTTTACAATAGTTATATTTTCTTTTTTTTTTTCCTTGTATTTTTCTTACTACTAGTCCTTTTCTTTTTCTTCTTCATTCTTTATTCTTTTTATTTTCCTCTTCTTCCTTGTCATCTTTTTTTCTATTAAATTTTAAAAATTTACATACTAAAATAAGGTTAAAAATTGTGATTAGTTATAAATTAATTTAGTTATCATTATTTTTACTAATGCCAGTTTAAGTTGTAAGAGGAACCAAACTATTCCATTTCTTAAACATAAATGATCAAAATAAGAATTTTAACACATAAAAGACTGAAACAATAACTGAAAAAAAAAATGCTAAGTAATATTTTCGCAACAAAACAAACTAGGTTTAGTTAATTATTTAGGGCATGTTTGAAATAATTGCACAAATTAGATTATTTTAATAATTGCTTATTGTTCTAATCGAAAATAATCAAAATCATTTTTTTTATATTGTTGAGATAAATTTTCTGAAAACGATTTAAGTATAATTAATTTCATTTGGATGATAAAAAAAACCAGGTTTTACATGCAAAATGCATACAAATCTGAAAAGGAGAAAATTTATTGAAAATAATCTTAAATAATTAATATTTCGCATTCAAGAAAATAACGTATTTTTTCAAAAAAAAAAAAAAAACCGTTTTACTTATTTGACAAACAACTTTTTTTTCCTTCTTGAAAAGAAACTGGAATTTTAGATTTCAGCAGTCCCAAAAACACTGGCATATACTTTTATCCAATATTTTTTTTTATCAACATTAAAGTAGTATAACTGTATATGGCACAAAGGATGGTAAACCTTTTACAACAAACTATTATTTCATTTTAATGCATCTATTATTTGATTTTCTTGATTTTAAATGACATATTAAATCACTTAAAGAAAGTTAGATGTTAGAATTGAATGAAATATGCCAAAAGATTACTACTAATTTTCTTATAATTGTTATGAATAAAAAGGATTCTTCCATTTTTATAATAAGATTCTGAATAAAAAGGACTCTTCCATTATTCATCGTCATATTTGTACTGTAACAACAAAAGCAATAATAACAAATCTAACAACCTGTATTTGTACTTTATTTAATAATTTCTTTATTGTATAAATAGGTTCTCTACTCTACTAGCTAGCAAGTTTGTGACAAACCATTTAAAACAAACAAACAAGTATATGATGATTTAAGAGCCATCATTGGTTTGTGAAAATATTCGTTTGTGATTACCATTACGCAAAGATACATGTACTCCATCTTATATGAAATCAAATATTCAAATATATCCTCTAAAATTTTATCTCTATTAATTCACACTTGTCAAAACTATAGCAACATATTATAATTATAATGACTACTATATAAGATAATTCGAAATTTAAGTTCTATTATTAATAAGTTTGAAGATTCTAAGTTAGAGTGTTTAAGGTGTTTCTTCCCTCTGTCACTGGCTTTTTTTAATGTATTATTTGCTCCTTTTTCTCCGATATGATGTATATGAAGCCTTATTTTTAGCTAATGTTTTACAAATAGAAAAAAAATTCAATAACATGAGCTTTAAATTAATTTAATCAACATAAACTTACATAATTTTGTATGGTTGATACATATTTCTTTTAATTCACTTGAACCTTAACTAACTTTCATTAGTGTAATAATAATTTGTTTGATTGGGAGTTTATTCTAACTCTCCGGTACCGGTTAAACCTGGCTTATGCTGTTCTTTATTGGGCAAGCTACATAGTTTTAATTTATTTAAAATGTTGTTTTATTTATTTATTGCACACCAGTTTTATTGGGCCTACTAGCCCAATAGGAAAGGAGAGGGAAATCCGACAAATTCTTCCTCCACTCCCGTACCCTCTTCCTGCACCCCCATATAATTTTTTTATTCCATAACTACCCTTCATGAAATTATATAAATACCCCTATTTTAATAAAACCGTTTGAAAATGAGAACCGGATGCACCCCCCATCCGGTTCACAATTTCAAAAAACTGTAAATCGGATCGCCTAGTCATCCGGTTGTCTATTTTGACAACCGGATGACCAGGCCATCCGGTTTACAGTTTTTTGAAATTGTGAACCGGATGGAGGGTGCATCCGGTTCTCATTTTAAAAAAAAATACAAACCGTCCGGTAAGAGAACCTTCGTCCAATTTACATAAGCCATTTGTGACTTCCGTTCCTTCGTTATTCAAAATTTTTCAATTAATCCTTCATAGAAGCATTAGGTAACCAATTTATGATGTTTATTAGCAATTAGTAGGTGATATTGATGATTAGAGTAATTGATTTGGGATTTGGGGGCCTGTCGACGGCGAATTTGAGGATTTTCCGATCTGCTGGGTTGAGAACCGGATGGAGTCGTCCGGTTTGTATTTTTTTTTTTAAAATGAGAACCGGATGCACCCCCATCCGGTTCACAATTTCAAAAAACGAAAGAGAGGGTATTTATGTAATTTCATGAAGGACAGTTGTGAAAAAAAAATTATATTGGGGTGGAGGAAGAGGAAGAGGGTATGGGGGTGGAGAAAGAATTTGTCGGAAATCCTCTCTCTCTTATCCAAACATCAAAACCCCAAAACATATTACTTGATCTGTCAGTTCGTGTATATATTGGTAAGTGTCTTTTTTTTCTCTCTCTAAACTTACTTATGTACAAGTTTAAAATTTTGGTATTGTATATATTTAATTTAAACATGATTTAACTATGACTTGTTAATATACGAGACATAATTAGATAAAATCTGATTTGTGGACATAATAAGTAAATTTTAACATGACGAGGACTGAATAATTTAATGAGTTTATACTTTATAGTATATATTTGAAAACAAATATACACGTTTTTGAAATACATTTTTGTTAGTGAAAATAATATTTTAATATATAGTCATTCTAGTTTTAGCTATTTAATTTTGATCTATAGTTTTAAAATGAACAATTTTATACTTTGTAGTTTCATCAAAACATTCTGAATATATATATATATATATATATATATATATATATATAAAAGTTAGGAATGATAAAGATTTATGATGCAGATTGGGCATTGTTTAGTTTTCCCTCGTTTTCATTTTTTTTTTATAATATATAGGTTGCTTTCTTTGCTTCTCCATGTAACACTTATTCGCAAGTATAAAATAATATATCTTCTCATTTTTACGTATTTTTGTATGCGTTTTTTTTTTCTTCCTTTGTCTTTCTCTCATTAGCTTTCACGTAACTTTTTCTTTTATGTGAAACTAACTTACATTTTCTCTATATCTGATGTTCTTGAAGTTATTAAACATATTTTCTCTAGAAATTACACAAAAAAATAGTCATGATAACCCAATTCTTATAACCCATTACATCAGAAACTATAAAAAACATAGTCATGACACTAATAAAAAAACATCATTTGTATGCGTATAAGAACGATTAAAAACTAAATCAATGTAGTAAAAAACATAGTGACATTTTTGTAAATATATTAGTTCCACACAAACCGACGTAGAGTTACATATATAACGTCAGTTACACTTAAAAATCATCATATAAAAGGCAGTAAAAATAAAAATTCAAATTTGACATTGCATATATCACGTCGGTCATGGGACTCCAACCGACGTGATATATATTACACACCATGTCAGTTTTTGATATAAACCGACATTATGTATGGCCCTGAAAGTTGAGTGAAATTTTTATAAAATTAGAATTCAATATCACGTCAGTTATTTATTCTAGAACCGATGTAGTATGTCCCTTGAGTTAAAATTAGGGATTCAAGAGAGATATTAACTCTTACGCTTATATTTTTCTCTTACGTTTTCTTCTCCTTCACGTTCGCCTTCACCTTCTCCTCTTTCATGTTCTTCTTCACCTTCTCCTCTTTCATATTCTTCTTCACCTTCTCTTCAACCTCGTTACCTCCTCCTCAACCTCGTTGCCCTCTCCTCTCAGCCTTCGCATGGTGCCGCTTTTATTCTCACTGGTTTTCATTTGTATTTCGTGTGGTGCCACTTCTCACTGGTTTCATTTGCATCTTTGTTGTTCATTGGTTTTGCTAGGATTCGAGATGCTCCATTTTGGACTTCTTCCACGTCGTTTGGTGTGCACAAGCTTCTTGGTGGTCTTTGGTTCGACACCCCTTGCCTCTTCTCTTTGCAAGATGTTAACAATTTTGTAAAAATTAATTAAAAATAGTTAGAAAATTATTTTTGACCCAAATTTTTTATCAACATCTTGATTTAGTATATATTTGATGGTAGAGTTCTTACATTGTATAGGTTTATCATAGATTCAGGGTTTCAAAAATTTAGGACGACAAAACTTCAAACGACAATAACTTTTGATAGAGAGCTTAGATTGACACGCTCCAAAAATGAAAGTTGCTCAAAATGGGATAACAAAGCCGATGGCCAACGGCCAAAGGCAGTTAGGCCTCTGGAAATTCCATCGTTTAGTTCTTTTTCTCTTATTTTTCACCTATATTTTTAGATTGTAGGCTTTGATTTCACATATCTATACTTGCTAGAAATTTCTAAAATTTTTTGTGGTGTTTTCTTGTATCAATCAGAGATTCATCAACCTAATCTTTTTTTTAAAAAAATTGACTTTTCACGTCAGTTGTAAGCTCAAAATCGACATGAAAAGTGATCTATAACGAACACCACGTTGGTTTTAGCCAAACAACCAACGTGGTGTTGTCTCTGGAGCACTCCTCTAGACTATTTTAAAACGGGTTCATGACGTTGGTGCCTGGTTCAAACCGACGTGAAGGCTGATAATATGATGTCGGTTTGGTAATCGACGTAGTATTTGAAAACATTCAACGTCGCTTTGGTTGACGTCGATTTTGTAATAGACATTAAGAGATTCCCATAACTAACTTTAGTGATCGTTTCTCTACTAGTATGATTATCCAAATCTAATAGCTCATTACACCATTAATTAGCCTAATGTGTGAGAGGCTCATCATTATAATAATATATTTTTATATACATTTATATATATATATATATATATATATATATATATAAGAAAAAAAATTATTTAGACATTAATTATATCTATCAAATAAAATAATTAAAATGATTGTTAATAATGACTAAAATAACTAGTAGATTTTAATTTTTAAATAATTATAAAATAAAAATAATGATTGAATTTAATGACTAAATAAGTTAAGATAATTGGTATTTAATATTAACTATCAAGATTTTAGTCATTTATATTATTAGTTTGTAATTTAGAAACCAAATTTTTATTGTAAAGAATTACTATTGCTTGTTATTATAATCTTATATATACTTTTTAAGTTATTTATATACTTCGACACTAAATCATATATACACACCGCCCATTATTTATCATTTAATCACTATTTTTACGTTTTATTTTTTTTAAAGGATTGCCTATTTTCCGCAAGTGATTATAAAGCCTTACCCAGTTTGATATGCTTTGTAAGTTATATAAATGATTAATAGCTGAGTGGCTATAAATGCTAAAAACTCAAGCACTTGTGTGATATCCCATTTTAAAGTCTTATTATTTTTTTTTGCTAAGGCTATTGTGTCCTTATCCAGTATCTTTTGGAATTTCTTTGGGAAGATTTAGTGGCACTACTTTCAACCCCAATTTGAAGTCTTTTTTTTTTTTTTTCTAAGGCTATTGTATATTCTTATCCTGTATCTTTTTGGAATATTTTTAGGGAAAATTTAGTGGCACTTTCCACATAAAGATTAAAGGAATGTTTATATTTTTCATTTCTTATTACTTTTTATCTGATGCGAACTTTCAAACTCTTATTTTTATTCCTCTCTTAAGCATTTCTGGTTGTTATATGAGTCTCACGGTCGATTCTTAGGATATAATTTTCTCACGTTCCGTTTCAAAGCTTTGTTTCTTACCTATGCAAAGCAGAGCTTCCCAATTTTGTGCTGATAATAAGCATAAATAATTTGGGCTATAATTTTTATTAATCATGATGGAAGTTATAGTTTGATATGGTTACGAACTGTGCCAACTACTTGGCAATTTGATATGCAGTGAATCAGTAAAAATAATATTATTTAATTAAAGTACGGTTGAAAAAGAAATTTAAAAACTAAAATAGATTTTTAAAAAAATTTGAATGATCGATCTTTCTATTTTATTTAGTTTTTAAGTATTTTTGAAATTCATCTTCTCTATTTATTATTATTATTTGCTGCTGTGAGAGTTTCAGTCTCGTTTACTGTAAGAGTAACACATCTTGATCAAAAATCCTAAATTTTATCATATAAAAGACCTCGACAATTCTACTAGTGAAAAGACTACCATTTCTTTCTTTCACTTTTCCCCGCTCTCTTGTCCCGCATTTGTCCTCCTCTCTCTTCTTTATATTTTTTCTTTTTCACTCCATTATATGTGTATGTATACGATGGTTCTCCTTCTCAATACTTTTTTATTTCAATCCATTCCTTTTAATACATTTTTTCATTTAAAATCATTATTAATAAGATGATATTTATACCCTTATTAATAAAATGATATTTATATCCTTAACCACATGTAAGGTGTTATTTTTCCACCAATGATCAAAGTATTAATTTTCTTTGATATTTTTCATACTTTGTAGAACATTAAAATTTTAGAGAAAAAAAATTATATAAAAAAACTCATTTATTGTAATTTCTTATAGCAAAAATCTCACAATTTAAAAAATTGTAATAGGAATTAGTTCAAAATATAAAAGTCGGTGTATAAAAGTTAAGCTTTTAAAAAAAACACTTCATTGTTTTTCTATTGTTATTCCTCCACAGTTGGGCATCACATAAGGAACCAAAACCTAGTTCAACTCAAGATGAGGTTAGGATAACATGGCAGATAGAACAAAAGGGTACTGCTTTGTGTTTTACTTTACCATAGTTACTATAATTTGAAAAGGAAATCGACCCCAGAGTTCACTAAAAGTGTCTTTCGTTTTTCGAAGAGGTAAGGGTTGATGTGATCTTTGACCCAGCACATTAACGAATTAGAGACAAACCAGGTCTTATGGAATAAAGTTGAAATTACAGATTAAAGTAAAGTATCTTTTAGATTCATTACTTTCATTTGACTAGATTTGAACAAAGCAAGATCTGTGTAACCATTCGATTTGCTACATCGGATTAAGCGAAAGTCACAATAATTGGCGTATCAGTATGCATTTTCAGCTAACCACAAGTGCTGCTACATGCTCAAAGTCAATATGTAAATATTTCAATGCTCATTTATTTTGTCACTATAGTTTTAATTCTAACTCCAACTTAACAACTCCTTATAACAATTTTGTGAAAATTATAAGTAAATATATCTTGTTTCACTACCTCACTACAGTAGCTATGTATTCTTTTTCCTGTAGCGAACCATGCTTGGTTTCACGCTCAAGAATGACCATAGCTTTCATACTAGAACTTTTGTAATGCATGGGACAATATATAGCACTAGGTAACCCCTTTTCTCCACTTTGAACTCCATAAATTGTGTCAAGTGGGTGGGTGTGTGCAATATCCGATGGGTTGCACGTGGAGCCAATATTATCATTAAGAACGTTAAAAGTCTGAAAACAAAAGCCAGCTGTCTTTTATGAAAGAAGCATTCATGAAAATTGTGTTTGTTGTGATCTACCAAGTAAGAAGAAAAGTAGAGAAAAATGCGAAGACATTAACAATTCAAACACTTCCTACAACCAAAGAAGAAGACTTTACCAAAAAAATCAGAAGAAAAGGGGCTTTTTTGACTTGAAAGAATGAAGCCAAAGAACCTTTTGCATGGTCTCCGAGGGCTATAATTGAAATCTTGGGGGGCTTTTGAGAAAAACAAACATTGCAGCAGATCATATCCATGCCAGCCAGACTTAGCTGGTTTGCCCCTCATAATGTCAGCTAGTTTTATAGTTTCATGCTTAGACTCATCTTTACTGATGGAATCTTCTAACTGTGGAAACCCTCCAAGAGTTCTGATTGAACAAAAGGGAAAAAGGATTCTTGCATAACCATCATTACTTAGAGGCCATAGCATGAGAAAAAAAAATTTCAAAAGAAAAGGAGGAAAAAAAAAGAAGGCCAAATTTATTAAAAAAAGGGAACTCTCAGCACTATCATCATAACATGGAAGGAAGGTGGGTCACAAGAAAGTTTGTGGTCTGGCCTGGTTGGGAAGATCCCCAATGTACCACCACTTTACCTACTTAGTGGAAAGCATTTAGTGCTTAATCACACTAACCCAAACTAAGATAAGGATTACTATTATACCATGAGGAAGAAGAAATCTAAAGAAATGTATTTGGTCTAGGGTACATAATTATGGGATAAAATCTCCTTTCCCCTATTTCCTGTTCTCTGTACACTCCAGTGGAATTTTCACTTTCCTTATTTTTTTTTCAATTAAATATTTTAATCAATCCCGAAATCTAGTTAAAAGTAACATTATATAACACTATTAGTTAAAATACACATGATAAAATACACTTTGTTATTTATTTTGTATACAAGCCACTGTAAAATTGCATGTACAGAAAAGGTAGGAAATAGGGATGATTAATTTGGATAATCAAATGATGGACTTAGCGTGCATGTATGAAAGAAAGAGAGACACAATTAGCAAAAAAATTAGATTAGTTGTTTGAGTATGATCTAAGTTTGTTATGTATGAAAAGAGACCAAGCAGTGATTATGATGAATGTACAGCCATCATAGATTCAAACTTGCATCATCAACAGAACAAAGAAAGGGTCTCGTCTCTCAGAAGCAAAAAAAATCTAATCGATGTCTTCTATCAGTCCTATAATCATAACATGGCGAAAGGTCATTTACAGTATATATGCATTCAAACCTAAAAAGAAAAAATGCGTCGCCTTATCATTGTCATTGTATTTAATATCAAAAGTTTCTGTTCAATGTCTGTCTGCTGGTTAGATTTTGTGATTGTATTATTATGACAATCACAACGTTGAATGTGATTGAATCATTAGGTCGCAGCAATACCAAATGTAACACATATTTTAGAATAAACCATTTTCCAAATTTAGATTTATGTCTCACGTAAATTAAAAATATAATCCACTTATGAATTATCTCGCTTTTGGAAATTGAGTTTAACATACACCAAAGACAACACCAACAAGATAGAGAATAGTGAAGCATTTTACATAGGTGTATTGAAATGTTCATTGAGTTGGTTGTTTCGCTTTCAAACTGAGTTTCTGCATGCAACTTTGAGTATAGTGCAATTGTTTTGGTTTGTTTTTCGGCTCCATACTCTGTAATAAATTTTTTAAAAGAGTGTTTGGGAAGAGGACAAAGATATGATAAAACCTGTATTGAACAAATAAATGGTGGTCCCACAAAATGAGTGTAATTGTTGGGGTTCCACTCTGGTGTAAAGATGAAAGGAGCATTCACTTTCCGATTTCTGTGATCGTATGGGTTGGCATGTACTGTGTTTTCCTTATTTTTTAAATTACGTTCAGACTCTTTTTCTCTTACAAGATCCCTTTCAAGATAATCTTGTGTTTTGGACTCAGATGTATATCTAAAATATAAATAAATTTCACTACTTTCTTTTTGTTTTGTAATTTCATTAATAAAATGTTTTCATTTTACATCTGATTAGTGGATTAATTAACAAAATTTCCCAGTTAACATAATACTAATAACTTTAACAACATTATAATTTAGTAATGTATTTTAAGTGAACACTCAAGTCTACACACACACATATATATATATATATATATATCATTTCAATTCAATTCATTGAGTACATTGATCATTCCCGAATAATGAGTAACTTAATATTAATGGCGGTTAACATATGGTCCTTATATAGTGTGAATATATGCTTCTCCTGTTCACAACCAATTCGATTAAAAAAAAAAAAAAAAACACCTAAAAACTCATGAAAATAATTAAAATCAGATTAAAATGGATTTTTTTGTATCGATTTAGATTTTTTTTTAGAACCGCGAGATTTAATTTGAGTTACAGTTTGAAATTTCACAACCAATTCAAACGGAAACAAACTAAAATTAATTATTTAATTATTATTCGAGCCATAATTATTATATTAGAATATGATGTGCTTAACTTAATTCATGTTTATAAATATGTTATAGAAGTAATTTATCATGTTTAACCCTTATTAAAGAGTTGGTTTGGTGGTGAAAAAAGTTAAATAATGGAGGTTATATAGTATTTATGGTATAATGTAGTTTATTGTTTTCATCTCTTGTTGTAAAAGACACACATATGTCTTATAATATATATTATAGGTCTTTCTTTTATTGATAAAAAATACTTAAATAAATTTTTTAATAATGTATATAATTTTGAAAGAGAATAAATATTTAATTATATTAAAATTGAAAATGAAATTACTAATCATAATATAACATTTGATTGAAAAAACCTGGATATGTATACTAATAAAATATTATATATATATATATATATATATATATATATATATATATATATATATATATATATATATATATATTTATTTTTTTTTTTTATA
>Ga0099824_1003400_pt1 | contig 23277 bp, 12 predicted proteins | sample SiratrowhiteBW_FD_76837 | JGI IMG/M metagenome (GOLD analysis project Ga0099824, IMG submission 76837) | Root nodule microbial communities of legume samples collected from California, USA - Siratro white BW | ecosystem: Host-associated > Plants > Roots > Nodule | place: USA: California... | reverse complement strand
TGCAATCTGACATGCGAACTTCTTGCAGGTTATGCAGTGACATCAAAGCGCTGCACCATTCATGTCCTGCAGCTGATATTCTTACACCATCCAAATACAGTTGCCTAATACTGCTGAGATTTTGGACAAGCTTTTGTAGATTTGGGTTCTCAAGCGTCAGCTCATACCCAGGTAAAGAGGAAAGAGAAGAAGAGAGATCAAGAGTAACCAACCTCGTCATTTGAGAAATCTCTATGGGAATCTGACCCACAAAGCCCGCACCTGACAAATTCAGATAAGTCAAATTATCCAACCTTTTGAATGCAGATGGAATGACAGAACTGAACATGTTATCAGCCAAATTCAATTTGCGGAGATGTTGAAGACTGAAAACAACACTCGAATCATCAAATTGACCACCGATCAGTTCTCCACTCAGGTCAAGGCCCATGACAAGTCCCTCATCGTCACATGTTACACCACTCCAATTGCAGCAATCAATGCTTTGATTCCACAACTTAAGTTTTCTGGAATATTCAGGGTCGAGTGTGAGGTTGTTCTTCAGTTGAATCAGCAAGGACCTCTGATCATCAGTACAAAGGCCAGAAACAACCAAGAAGTTGTTACAGAGGCACAGCCAAAACAATGGCATCGCCAGAAGTGCTGATACTAACTCAGTTCTCATTGTGGATGACAATTATGATAGTGATACCTACGGCCACAACCAGAAGTTTTTATTGTGGAAAAATGAAATAAAAATAGTTGGTCCTATTTCCAAAAGCTTGTTTGTTATGTCTGAAAGCTCGCAACTTTCATGGGAAAGTCTTTCGTCAATGTTGGCTTTCATTAGGGACCCATCCATCGTCCCAGTTTCGCCTTTTGAATTTTCGCGCATGGAGATAAAACCACTTCACAGAATAGTTTATGTCGGCCCTACATTTTGATGCTATTAATTTCTTTGAAAATGTTTCATATATATTCAAATTAGTGCTCTATGCCTTATATACATATACAAAATTATTTCGCCGGCGTGGTCTATACGTTATACACGCTCAGCGAAGAAAAAAAAGAGTACGAGGTTTATAAGAAAGATAGAAATAAATAAAAATATATATTGTGAAGATTTACATTGTGTTTGGTTAAATCAATTTGTATGATTCCACTCTAAAAGAGGATAAATTCTTGTAGATGAAGTCTGTTTGATTGAACTAATTTAAAAGGATAAATTGGAGAAGATTTAGAGGATGATATCCTTAATCATCGGAAGATATTTATAGGGATATAATTGAAAATTACAAAACAGATCTTGTAAGTGAGTTCAAAATTACAAAACACCCTTGTAAGTGGGCGATAACTTTGGAAATTACGAAACACCTCAGTAAGTGGGCGATGACTTTGGAAATTACGAAACATCCCAGTAAGTAGGTATAGTGCGCCATGACATTTTCAAACGATATTTCTAATTTAAAAATTTCAAAATGCCAAAAATATATATTCTCTAGATTTAGTTCAATAAAAATCTATGTTTAAGGTTTTTATAATGTCCAGAAGCAATTGACCGGGTTAAAACTTCTGGTGGTACAAGACATTATGTGTTGACTAGAACTTCTCACTAGATCATATGTTGCATTAGTTTGACTTCCAGTATTAGTTAGCGTCTTTTACTTTTGATTGAATCATTATGCACGCAACTTTACAACTATTTGACGCGTCATTTTGGAAGTTAGGACAATTGTAAATATATAAATAAATCTTGTAATAAATAGTTATTTTTAAGTTAGAGGTAAGAGTTTACTATTGAGATAGACTTTGTGTTGTAATCTCAAATTCTCTTTTAGTGAATTTCTAACTATGAATATAGACTAGGTTTTAGTTGAACCACGTAAATTTTTCTATGTGATTCTTACTTTACTTTTCTTGTTTACCTTCTATCTACTCTTGCGATTTCTTTTGTTATTCTCTAACTTGAGTGGTAGACGGTCTAATGAATATGTGTTTGTTTCCTTACAAATTGGTGTGGTGAACATGGAGCAAAGAAAATTCAATCATCATCATGAATTCTGCAAAGTATTAGGTTGAGAGATTCATTAGCTTAAATTATTTTTGGTTACAGCAGTTGAATATGTGTGGTCTTATGGTTTGATAGAGTTAAATTATATAATGCTTTTGGGCTTATTTTCATAATGAAATCAAATCTTTTTAAGCTTGGAACCTGCTAATTCTTATGCTTTTATTAATAATTTTTTCTTTTATAAATAAGTTGTTACTTGAGTTTTTCATCAAATATTACTCTAGGTCTCATTAGTTTTGTCAAATAAATGATCAAGAAGTATTAAAGGTCAAGAAGAGCAAGATTGGAGTCCAGTCTCTAACTGCACACAAGGGCAAAATTGGAATACAGATGTTGAAAGATGGATTTGGTGCTACTTTTCTGCCTTAGGCTGGACATTGTTGAAAATGGTCCAAAAGTGTTGAATTGCAACATAACCCAATTGTACTCGACACTACTTTTCCACATTATGCGTGAGCGCTAAACAATAAATTTTATTGAAGAGATTAGGGTTCGGTATCTTCGTCCATATAGCATAAAAAGTCAGACTTTGAGTCAGCTTAGAGGTTTCTGGGTTTAATCCACCCTATTCCATTGTGCTTAGATGTAATTAGATTAAACTCGCATGTAATCATATTTGGGCTTATCTTATGCCTTATCATAAATGTCTTTTTTTCAATATATCAATTTATTAATTTTGTGCTTATGCTTGTTGTGCGGATCCATAACTCAATATTTATTCTTAAGAGTATTGGAAAATATCTTTTGAATATAAAATTAAATTGATTTACCAAATGAAAGATTGTGTCTAAGAATAGAGTGATTCATTTGTTGTCATTAAGATCCTTGTGTGAATGAAAGATTTATGTATATAATTGATCAATGAATTGGCGGTTAATAGATAACCCCAGGCTCATATGTTGATTGACTTTGATTATTGATAGAAAAGAAAAAATAGTTTTTATACATGACATTGATGTTTGGTAAAATCTAACCTTGGCAAGTTCATTCTATTCATCTTTTACCATTTTTTTTGTGTTCCAAGTGTTAATACAAAAACCCTAAAAATATTTATTTGTTTTAAATTTTATTTTTCTCCAAAAATTCAAATTGCGGGTTATTTCTTGAGTCTAAATTTATTATAATCATATAATTTTTTTTTGTAATGCATAAGTCCCTTGGGAGAAAACATTTATTACTTACTACATTGCGATTGGAGTACTTGTAATCATTACAAATTTTTGCTAACAAGTTTTTGACATTGTTGTTTGAGATTTGAGTTCTAATACATAAAAATTTCATCATTATAATTCTTTTATGCTCAATTCTTATAATTTTTTTTAATTTTTATCTTTATTTTTGCATATATAATTTATTTGTACTAACTTGCTTTTCTAGTTTTAGTCTATTTTTTTATATACAATACAATCTTTTCTACTCCAGTTGATACTCATAATTTGAACTTCCTTTCGAAAAAGAGATGGTTGATTAGAATCAGAGGAGAACTATAAGGGACTCAATCACATATATAAGTCTTGGATACTTCACTAGGATTGTGAGACCCACCGTGAATGAGAAGATTTTTCAGATGAAGCATGTTCTCTTACAGTTGATCAGCTCACATCAATTTTTTGGTTTGGATCAAGAAGATCCACATACCCATTTATACACATTTTATGAGTTGTGTGGCTCAGTTGGACTCGCAAGAACATATGAGGAGGCATTGTTCTTAAGATTGTTTCCATTTTCTCTTATTGGAAAGGCTAAGGTTTGACTTCAATCATAGCCTAACCAAAGTCAAACTGGTTGGAAAGATGTGGAGACAAACTTTTAAGCTCGTTCTTCTTGCCATCTAAGAATACAGAGGTGAATGTGACCATAACTACTTTTGTGCAAGGTGTTGATGAATCACTCAGTGAAGCTTGGGAGAGATTCGAGGTTTTGTTGAGAAGGTGCCCTGACCACAGTTTTTGAAGTGGATTTGCAAGTGCATACTTTTTGTAATTAGCTTCAACCGTAGACAAAAATGATTTGGGATGGCTATTTTGGTGGCTCAGTTTTGTTCAATACTTCAGAGGAAGCAATCAAAATTATTAAGTTTATGACTTCTACTGATCTGAGAAGTCAGTATGGAAGGACACAAGCACAAAAGAGAAGATTGTTAAAGTTCAATTTTCAAGATGTTATCTTACCCCAACAAAAGCTCTTGTCCTAGTAGCTTGAGGTTCTTAACTAACAAATGGCCAAGTTACCTCAACAGATACAAGCCACGCAAACTGCATCAGTCCCAACTCAACCAGTTTTTCATTGAGATTTGTGAATGAATTAGGTTTTTCTTGGAAATTTTAAGTTATGGTTACTCTTTTGTATTATTGTGATTGAAAATTCATCATTGTTGCATATTATGTGGCAACTTTTGGTATCAAAAGTATAACCAGGTGAGATGTTGAGCTTTAGAGTTATTTAAGTAATTACTATCATTGATTATTCATAATTGATTTTGCTCGAGTTTCTTTACTTATTCATTTACATTTTTAGATATGATCGAGGCCATTTTTGTTTTATCTTTATTGTAGCTAGAGCCAAATAGCCAACCTTTTAATTGAATAAAACATTTGTATCCTTTTTAAGCCCTTCAAAAGATATTGTTCTTCATCCTTGAAATTGTTTGATTTGTTTGACTACCTTACTTTGAGTTAGAAGAACAAAGAGATCAGAAACTTAGTGTCATTCAGCTTTGGACGAGAATATATGAAAAAATTAAATAAAAAAGGGATATAAGGACATCCATTTTTAACTTTGTTTTAGGACAAGCAATGTTCTAAGTTTGGGGGAGTTTGATGGATTTAAATTATATGATATTTTTTAGTTTATTTCCATAATGAAATCAAATCTTTCTAAGCTTGAAACCTACTAAATCTTATGTTTTTATGAATAATTTGTTCTTTTATAAATAAGTTGTTACATTAGTTTTTCATCATATATTACTCTAAATCTCATCAGTTTTGTCAAATAAATGATCATGGAGCATTCACGTCAAGAAGAAAAAGATTGGAGTCACATAAGGCCAAATTTGGAATGTTGATGCTGAAAGCTGGGTTGGGCACCACTTTACTAAAAATGGGCCAAAAGTGCTGAAATTGCTATAGAATCCAATTGTGCCTAGTGCTACTTTTCTACGTCGGGTGCGAGTACCGGAAAACAAATTTTATTTAAGAAACGTTTTATATTAGGGTTTGATATCTTCGACCATAGATCATAAAAATTCATACTTTGAGACAACTTAGGGGTTTTTGGGTTTAATCGACCCTCAACCATTGTGTTTGTTAGTTGTTTGGTGTTCTTATGACTATAAGGAGTTCAACCTATTATTGTTAGAGTTAGATGTAATGAGATGGAACTCTCATGTAACTGTATTTGGGATTATCTTATGTCTTATCATAAATGTTTTTCTTTTAATCTATCAAGTTAATAATTTTGTGCTTATACTTGAGTGGATCAATAACTTGATCATTTATTTTTAAGAGTATTGAAAAATATCTTTTGAATCTAGAACTAAATTAATTTACTAGATGAAAGCTCAAGTTTAGGAATAAAGCGTGATTCATTTGTTTTCATTAAGATCCTTGTGTGAATGCAAGACTTATCTATATGATTTATTAAGGAATTGACGGTTAATAGACAATCCTCAGGCTCATCTGTTGAAGAATCAGGTTTGAGTAATTTTTTGGATTGACTTTGATTATTGATTGAAAAGAAAAAAATTATTTTTATATATGAGAGTGGTGTTTGGTGAAATCCAACCCTGACAATTTCATTCTATTAATCTTTTACCCTTTTTCTATGTTTTAAGTATTGATACAAAAAACCAATAATATTTATTTGTTTTAAATTTAGTTTTCTAAACATTTAAATTATGGGTGATTTCTTGACTCTAAATTTATTATAATCACATAAATATTTTTGTAATGCATAAGTCCCTTAAGAGAGAATGATAATTTTATTACTTGCTATATTGCGACTAGTGCACTTGCCATCATTGCAAATGTTTGCTAACATGGTTCAACAGGGCATCCTTGAAGCTTTGGAAGGTGAATCCAAGCTTGACAGAACCATGGCTGAGAAGGAAATAATTGAACTGTTGGAGAAGGGTCATAGTGCAATTGTTCTGAGTTATGGTGATGAGGTGTTAAGGCAAGTTGTGAAGGATAAGATTGCAATAAGGCTATGGAAGAACTTGATAACCTTATATATAATGAAGTCCTTGGTGAACAAATTGTACATAAAGCAAGCCTTGTACTTGTTAAAACTGTGTTAATAAAAAAAGAATAGACAATACATTATTCATTATAATAAATATTACATTTACACACGCATAAGTGCTAAGAGTTAACTAGAGGTCATTAGAATTTAAAATTTAATGCGATGGAAACTCAATTAAAAGTGATTGAAAACCGTGTTAATAATAAAGAATAGATAATACACAAAAACAGGTGCACAAGAAAAATATGCAGAATAACACAGTACACGAAAAATACAGGAAAAAGTTGAATGATTCAACAAGAGTCCAGAATTGTAATGCTTGGAAACTCAAATTATAGGAGAATAAAAAAAAAAGAGGAGAATTAAATTTTGCTAAAGCTAGTCTTCAACGGGTCCTAATTGTGTCTGTTTTCTTTGCATGCATGTGATTATGTTGCTCTGCTGGTTTGCTTGATCTGAAAATGTATACCTGGAAGCATTCAACATTAAAAAAAAGGAGATGCAATCACATGCGAATATGAATTATAAACATTTTCCCCAAATCTTAAACCCCTCAAATCGAAAAGAAAGCATTCAACATTAAAAACCACAACCCATAGCTACCACAAAAGAAAAGCATTTTAAAGAAATTGGATCTTTATTGAATGCAAAAAGGTACTTTCACAGAAGCTGTGGTAATGCACTAAACCTGAAAATACTCAACCCTGAAATCTCAAGCCATTCACAAACCGTAAATTTGATAAAAATAAAAAGGACTTATCTTTAGAAGTTCTTCCTTGTTCTTCACTTTCTCCCCCCATTGTGGAAGCCTTAGGTATACGTTTTATGAACTGTGCCAAGAAAATCTAAGGTGAGAATTGCGAACAAAAATAGGTAGTGAAAAGTAGGAAAATGTCAAATCTTTTAGATCTTCTTTGCCACCTGCCATGAACAACACCTCCAAACCCCTACGTTTTCGTCGGTGGAAGCCTTAGGCATACATTTTATGAACTGTTCAAGAAAATCTAAGGTGAAAATTGTGAACAAAATAGGTAGAAAAAAGTAGGAAAAGGGCAAACCTTTTAAGTCTTCTTCGCCACCTGCCATGAACGGCACCACCACCACCAGCAATGGTCCCCTTGATGAGGGTGTCAAGATCTTCATCTCCCATGATAGCGAGCTGCGAGTATTGAGGCTTGCACCCTTTGCTTCAACTGCTTATGGATTCGGCCCACCGGAAATTGAAATTGGAATGGAGATTAAGGTTTGAAATGGTTTTAAAGGAACATGTCGAAGAAGCGGGTGTTATAACTTTTGAATTTTGAATTTGAAAGTATGAGAGCAAGGACTGAGGGAGGCACGAAAGACTTACAAATTGGAGAGACACGTGTCACACAATAAGACAACCACGATTTGTATTTACTGTGCTGACACGTGTCCTAGTTTTTGTTTTTGGTAAAAATTTAATTTGAATAATTTTTTTGAATATTTTATGGTGGAGACACGTGACAAAAGTTTCCGCTTGTGCTACCTACAAATGTTATTATTATAGATAAGAAAGAAAAAAATTTGGAATTGGAACTGAAGTGTATTGTATCATTTTTTTTATTATTGCTTTCATTGATACAGTTAAGGCATTAAAACCAATTTAAAACTTTCATTCTTATTTTTTTGATTTAGTTAGATAGTAATTAAAAAGTAAATAACATAATGAACATTAATCATAAGAGAATGCATGCACTATATTTGGCTAACCTATACGTCAATCTCATTACATATAAAAAGAAAACTTGAAATTACAGAGAGAGTGAAATGCTTCAGTTTTTACACATCACACTACAGAGTCACACAGATATCCAGTTCTTACACACACATATTAGAAGAATTACAGAGGCACAATCCAAATTACAAAAAGTCACAGTTCAAAGAACAGTCCCAAATAACAATCCATAATTTGAAAGTCAGAAGCTATTACAGAATTAAGAAAGGGATAAAAATTGAAATGAGGCAACAATTTTTTGAAGAATAGTCTTCAACAAGTACATGTTTTTTTTTTTTTTTTTCCTTTGAATGAATATGTGTTTTTTATGATGTTTGCAATATGTTTGCTTTGTGTATCTGTTTGTTTTGTAACAATGTCAATGTCGAGTCCTCATAATGATTGAAAATAATATTAGTTTGTGTTTATAATATTTTTTAGAATGTAATTAATTATATAGATACAATTTAAAATTATACGTGTCTCTTGGAGATTGTTGCCTCAGGCACGTTGTGATATCCAAAAATTCATTCCAAAAAATAACATTAGAACATCGAAGTCAGACACAGCGAAACCGAAAGCAAAAAAACCACTTAGTTTCAATTCAATATTTATCTTGAGAAGGATTTCCCGAAACCACATACAATCACACCCACAACCAATCCTCAATTACAACTAATTAACAAACCCAAAAACTTCTAAATCCAACTCTAGGAAACTCAAATGCAAGCTAAAACCAACTGAAATTGCAGAAAAACATTTAATTTTCATCCAATTTCCCAAAACCCAATTTGAAAAATAAAAATACTTAAAACTTAGTAGAAAGACCCAAACACGAATACCAAATCCTCAATCAAAACTCATAAACGACCCCAAGAAACATTCCTCAATCAAAGAACCTAGAAATAAAACCAAATTTAACAAAATGCAAATACATCGAAAAAAAATAGAAAGAAGCAACATGTTGAACCTTTGAAGACCAAGCCTCCGCATCATATTTGTTACGCCATCTCCGTGTTACCTCTATACCAGAAGTCGCCAAATGCTTTCGGCGATACTTACATCCGTTGTCCTCACCATTGACTCTACATCCAACAAAAACAAAACTCTAATCAAAAGAAAATAACGAGAAGAAGCTAAGATAAGAACTTCGCTACGTCGCCATTGTCGGTTTCAATTTCTTTCGCCATCACACCTCATGGTATCTTCATACTTCAGGGTTTTGTCAATTTCTTAACCGTAATTCTAATTGAATTCGAGAAAAGGGGATGAATATGAAATTGAGGGTTTTGGTCGTGGTTTATTCGGCCCAACATATATGACTTATTCATGATATTGCCATTACAAATCACTTTAGCCCAATGGAATTCTGATGCAGAAGAAAAATGAGTAATGTTATTTTAACACCGTTGGTACTTTGGTCATAAAATCTTACATGGCAGGTACATAAAAGGGTCATCCAAGCAATTCACAACGTTGTAAGTGAATGACACAATAACTTAGCATGCCGAAAGGGTTGCATTACAGTTAGTCGCTACAACGTTAACTGAGGTGTCCCCTCGTTAAAGCATGGGTAACCACTCATTTTAGGAAGTCCAGAGATGTTATTTATGCACATATCTGTGTCAATTTATCGTATTTAATTACATAAAAGGGTTATCCAAGAAATTCATAGTGTTGTAAGTGAATGACACAATAACTTAACATGCCAAAAGGGTCGCATTACAGTTGGTCGCCACAACGTTAACTGAGGTGTCCCCTCGTTAAAGCATGGGTAACCACTCATTTTAGTAAGTCCATGTTATTTATGCAGATCTCTGTGTCAATTTAGCATATTTTATTACATAAAAGGATCATCCAAGCAATTCACAGCATTGTAAGTGAACGACACAATAACTTAACATGCCAAAAGGGTCGCACTACAGTTGGTCGCTACAACGTTAACTAAGGTGTCCCCTCGTTAAAGCATGGGTAACCACTCTTTTTAGGAAGTCTAGAGATGTTATTTATGCACATATCTGTGTCAATTTACCATATTTGATTACATAAAAGGGTCATCCAAGCAATTCACAGCATTGTAAGTGAATGACAAAATAACTTAACTTGCCAAAAGGGTCGCATTACAAATGGTCGCCACAACGTTAACTGAGGTGTCAGCTCGTTAAAGCATGGGTAACCATAGATTTTAGTAACTCCAAAGATGTTATTTATGCACCTATCTATATCAATTTAGCATATTTATTACATAAAAGGGTCATCCAAGCAATTCACAGCGTTGTAAGTTAATCACACAATAACTTAACATGCCGAAAGGGTCGCATCACAGTTGGTTGCCACAACGTTAACTGAGGTGTCCGCTCGTTAAAGCATGGGTAACCACTTATTTTAGGAAGTTCAGAGATGTTATTTATGCACATATCTGTGTCAATTTACCATATTTAATTACATAAAAGGGTCATCCAAGCAATTCACAGCGTTGTAAGTGAATGACACAATAACTTAACTTGCCAAAAGGGTCACATTATAGTTGGTCGCCACAACGTTAACTGAGGTGTCCCCTCATTAAAGCATCGATAACCACTCATTTTAGTAAGTCCATAGATGTTATTTATGCACATATCTGTGTCAATTTAGCATATTTTATTACATAAAAGGGTCATCCAAGCAATTCATAGCATTGTAGGTGAATGACACAATAACTTAACATGCCAAAAGGATCGCATTACAATTGGTCGCCATAACGTTAAATAAGGTGTCTCCTCGTTAAAGCATGGGTAACCACTCTTTTTAGGAAGTCTAAAGATGTTATTTATGTATATATATGTGTCAATTTACCACATTTTATTACATAAAAGGGTCGTCCAAGCAATTCACAGCATTTTAAGTGAATGACACAATATGTTAACATGCCAAAAGGGTCACATTACAATTGGTCGCCACAACATTAATTGAGGTGTCCATTTATTAAAGCATGGCTAACCACTCATTTTAGGAAGTCCAAGGATGTTATTTATGCACATATCTGTGTCAATTTACCATATTTAATTACATAAAAGGGTCATCCAAGCAATTCAAAACGTTGTAAGTGAATGACACAATATCTTAACATGCCAAAAGGGTCGCATTTCAATTGGTCGCCACAACATTAACTAAGGTGTCCCATTGTTAAAGCATGGCTAACCACTCATTTTAGGAAGTCCAGGGATGTTATTTATGCACATATCTGTATCAATTTAGCAAATTTTATTACATAAAAGGGTCATCCAAGCAATTCACAGTGTTGTAAGTGAATCACACAATAACTTAACATGCCGAAAGGGTCACATTACAGTTGGTCGCCACAACGTTAACTGAGGTGTCCCCCCGTTAAAGCATGGGTAACCACTGTTTTTAGGAAGTCCAAAGATGTTATTTATTCATATATATGTGTCAATTTAGCATATTTTATCACGTAAATGGATCATCCAAGCAATTCATAGCGTTGAAAGTGAATGAGACAATAACTTAACATGCCAAAATGATCCAATTACAGTTGGTCACGACAACGTCAACTGAGGTTTCCCCTAGTTAAAGCATGGGTAACCACTCATTTTAGTAAGTCTAGAGATGTTATTTATGCACATATTTGTGTCAATTTAGCATATTTTATTACATAAAAGGGTCATCCAAGCAATTCACAGCGTTGTAGGTGATTAACACAATAACTTAACATGTCAAAAGGGTCGGATCACAGTTGGTCGCCATAACGTTAACTTAGGTGTCCCTTCGTTAAAGCATGGGTAACCACTCATATTAGTGAGACTAGAGATGTTGTTTATGCACATATCTGTGTCAATTTAGTATATTGTATTACATAAAAGGGTCATCCATACAATTCACAACGTTGTAAGTGAATGACACAATAGCTTATACTGACGATGGCGAAAGACGACAAACTCTTGAACGAGAGGAGAGACGGGAGCAAAGATGAGAGCAGAGAGGATGAAAGTAAGAAGACGGGAGCTGGGAGACTAGAGCAGTGCAGTCAGAGTGCTAAAGTGAGACGAGGGAAGTGAAAGAGTGAGGCACTTTGGGGTTTCTTCAATGTTGCTTCAAAAGGGAGAAGATAAAGAAAAAGGGAGAAGACGAAGCGGGAGAGTGGGAAGATGAAAAAATATTGAGAACGCATCTTTTTAATTCAAAATAATATACATTCCTTACCTGGACCCACAACCAATAAAATATGTTTTTTTTTTCACGTAGGCAGTGTGTCAAATGTTAGTATTGCCACGTACCAGTGTCAAAATAAGATTACACAAGAAAAATGAATTGGGATGTGGATTTGAATAGAGAGTAAGCACGTGGCATTTCGGGTGAGGTGTACAGTGCTTCACATAAATGGATTTAGCCCATTTAGTTATTATTTTTATTTCATTCTATTTTCGTAATTTTTTCAAATATAAATTTATAAATATACAATTTTTTTATTTTATTTTAAAATAATTCGATTAAATCTCCAAGCGTCATGCGAAATATAATTTGAAAAGTTTCATTTAAATTCTTAAATCACTGTTCACGTCATACATAGATTTAATTTAAAAAATTTTAATTTCGTTTGGATTAGTTAAAGGCCATACGTGACTAACGATATCCAAAATGAAATTTAATTTCCAAACATACTAAAAAATATAAAAATTTCCAAAAATACCAATATCTCACAACAACTAAACTTTCTTTTAGAACTATATAAGCCCTGATTTTCCATCATTGATAGAAATACGTACGAGCAAGGTCAATCCTTGTCGGATCTTTTAATTGAAAAATTATTATTTTATTCTTATTTGCATTTTATTTCTACTTTTGCAGAAAAATAATCATTTAATAAACTACATTTGATTTTGCTCATTTGATTAAAGGTACTATCTTAGGACAAGCGTTGTGGGCTGCTAATACCTTCACCATGTGTAACTGACTTCCGAACTCATCTCTAGTTCGCGGATCATTCATTTTCCTTTTTTTCTTGGTTTTCCATAGTTTTTCATAATAAATTGTGATGACGACTCCATCTGTTTCTTTTCACCCCATATTATTTCCACAGTTTTTTTAGACCGTTGTCCGTCGTCATCGACGAGGTCGCGACACTAGGCTTTTCCCATTCAAACCAAGCCTTTCTCCACTCCATTTTCTACTCCCAAACTTGGCCTAACCATTCTCCTACTGCTCTAATCTAATATCCTTTGCATGGAGTTAGCAAATAATCTAGGGTATTCTTCCCTAAGTGACCTTATCCCTGCCCAACAATCTTCCCAGAAGATTATCCTATTTCCTATTCCCAATCTCTGCCCTAGATTGTTGTTAAACCATTTTCCTTCATTGCGTTTCCCACAGACATGTCTAAGATCCCTGCACCATTTAGACTCTCTGTTATTTGGATTATCTTAATCAATACTTCTCCAAGACTCGTACTTAGACTCAATAATTTTGGGAACAACCCCTTTTCTTCTCTACCAAGCCTCCACTTCCACTTTTCTAGGAGGGTATTACTAAAGCAAAGTATATCTTTTATCCCTAGACCCATTTGACCCATGTTATTCTCTTCCTGTCAGAACACCAACCCCATAAAAATTGTGTGTGTATCTTAATTATCTCTCTATTAATCGATTTGGTGACCTTAAAGATTGACAAATAAAATAGAAACATAGATGATAATGCCGATTTTATCATTGTCAACCTCCATGCCACAAACATAATCCTACATTTCCACGTAAATAATTTCTTTTTCACCTTCTCTAGCAGACCCTTCCAAAAAATCACTCTACCTTGATTCCCACCAATATGAACACCTCAGTAGACAAAAGGAAAGGACGTAATCCTGCAGTAAGCCCACTAGATCAACCCCCATTCCCTCTATTGAACTCTTAGATAATTCATCGTAAGTTCTGAGGCTAACTCAAAACATCTCAAAATGCTTTTAGTTGTTACAATGTTTTGGATATTATCCTTATATATTAACATTGTATCATCTTCAAATTGTAACATACTAATACCCACTTCCTTCCTTCCTATTCTGGCTCCCTCTAACAATCCTACGTTTTCTACAGCCCTTACTACCCCTAAGAGGTCTTCAACCATAATAAGAAAAAGAAAAGGTGCAAGTGCATCCTCTTGGCTTAGTCCTTTCTGGGGTTTGAACTCCAAAGTAGGACTTCCATTGACTAAAATTGACATTGAGGATGACTCAAGATTGGTTCTAATCCATTTATCCATTTAGCACAAGATCCTAACTTCCCCATCATATAGAGAAGGTACTCCTAGTTAACCGAATCATATGCTTTCTCAAAATTAGCTTTAAAAACAATGCAGTTTTTATTATTCCGCTTAATCTCATCTAATACTTCATTAGCGACAATAAAACTTTTTAGCAATCCTCAAGTTTTCAAAAAAGAATATTACTTATGATATATTACCAGATTAAGAACCCCCTTGAGTCTATTGACTAATATTTTTGAAATAATATTATAGAGGTTGCCAACAAGAGAGATTGGCCTATACTCTTCAAGGTTTTAAGGGTTATCAACCTTTGGGATAAGAGTTAAAATTGAAGCATTTGTTCCTTTAGGCCACGTTCCAAAACTATGAAAGGATGACATTGCTCTCAAGAATCATTCTTAACTACATCGCATGACTGTTTAATAAAATTCAGATTGGATCCATCAGGACCAGGGCTCTTAGATCCGTCACAATCCTATACTGCTACTTTCTCTTCTTCCTCACAATTATTACCTTTGTTAGGAAGACATTCTCAACTCTCTAATCCTAGGAAATGCAATATTATCCAGCAGTACCTTCAAAAAAAACCTGATCAAAAACTTATTAGCAGTTTCCTCCTTAATCCTAGTAGGTTCCTCACACTACTCACTATCGATATGTAGCCTTCTAGTACTATTCTTTACCCTCCTCTAGTTGATCGTTCTATGAAAGTACTTGGTATGAAGATCCCCTTCTGTCCATTTAGCTCTAGACTCTTATTTGGCCAAAACCTCATATTGGTATAACACCAATTTCAATTTTGCCATTAACTCCCTTCTCTCTAGCTTCCCCTCTTCCTGTAACGTGTTATTCTCATCCTCCAAATCAAGACCTCTAATGGCTGAAATAATATTAAATTTCTTCTTGTTAATATCCCAAAAATCTCCTTATTACATACCTTTAGGTCTCCGTTTAATTGTTTTAATTTTTCTTTCAGCACCCAAATATCATTTCCACACACCCTATATTGTCCCCACATTGTCCTAACAATATCAATAAAACCAACATGATTATTCTCAACGTCTGGGGTTCTAAACAGTTTGGGACTCCAATCACACTCCTTAATTTTCAAAACAATAGCGTAATGATCTGGTACCATTCTATCCATAATATATTGTTTGCTTTCAGGCCATTTCTCTAACCATTGTAAAGATAACATAATTTTGTCAATTCTAATCTTACCATTTCTGCTTGCACTATACCAAGTAAATGTTCCACCAATCATAGGAATGTCACTCAATTCCATAGTTTCAATGAAATTATTAAAAGCCTCGATCGATCTACTTCCTCTAGGTGTCTGGCTAGTTCCTATTCTTTCTCTCCTATTCCTAATTGCATTAAAGTCGCTTTAAAACACACCAAAGTGTGTTCCCATCTGCCATTCTCCTCTTAATAAGCTCTTCCCACATTTCACTCATTCACATGGGGAATAAACATTAACAATAATAACTAAAACATCGATGTGTGTCCATATCGCTATTGTAATTACAAAGCCTTTCCCTATGTCACAATGAGATAGTTATAAATTTCTCTGTATTCCATATTGTAGCTATCCCACCCCCTCTGTTCTCTCCAATAGTTTCCTTTTACTCTACTGCAGTACTACCCCCAAAGCCCCTTGCACATGTTAGAATTAATTAAATCTGATTTAGTTTCTTGGATACAAATCATATCCAACTCTTTTGAATTAACTATCTGTTTCAGATAGTTCCATTTTCCCTCCTCCACACCCCTAATATTGTAGCACATCACCTTCATGATACACACTTTCTACTCCCTTCCTTTGTTCCATTGAAGACACATCTCCATTCCTCCTTGTCTCCCGTTTTGTCCACCAACTACATCTATGAAGCATCGAGAAGAACGTTCAATTAATTTTAATCTTGGCCTTCATCTGGCCTCTGAGTGCAATGGAAGCCGCACCTGAACTCAAGCATACACCAGATTATGCCATAGTAGTGTATCTTCATCAACAGAGATTATGGTTCCCATTGTTGGTGTAACCTTCTCAAAATATTCTCTACCCCAAAATTGTAAAGACACATCCCGAATCCTCATCCATATAATCCTATTTCCCTGATACTTGTATTGCTCCCAATGGACTACTCATTCAAAAATTGATTCCATCCATTGTTTGTTCTCTTCCACATACATCAACCCCTTCCTCCCTTGACATAAGCACAACTTTATCTCCCATCATTCACCCGTCATTTTAAAGTCTAAGTGAGATGAACACATCATTCACCCGTCCCCACCTCGAAGATTTTCCACATATCAATTCGCCATACTCTGATGACAAATGCGTAAAGAAGAAAATCGTAAAGGAGCCCATTGTTAGAACATCTTTCATTTTCCTAGTTCTTTTCAGAAACTACAATTTGTGTTTGCTAGATAGTTTGAGACATCTGTCTCTACCCAGAAACTGATAACATCGTGATTTTCATTGTAAAACCTAGCATCACCTATAATCAGGGGTTCAGGAGAGATAAAAGGCAAATGTGAATTAAATGATATACTCCATGGCAGCGAAAGTTTCATAGGGAGTTCTAATGAAATTTCTCTGGCAAATTTCGTACAATAACTAGCTCATAATTTCCAAAGGAAGACATTTGTTCGCTTGATGATTATGCATGAGTCCATCCCTGCCTCATTGGCCCTGCCTTTAGGTTAAATGGTTGCTCCCAACTTGATGACAGACAACGATTACACTCATGCTCATGAATTTTCCCTACAACCCAAGACCTACACTACATAGACAAGACCAATCTAGACTATACTGCCTGATAGATGTTAGCCACCAGACTTCGTACTCTTCCCTGCACTTCTTCAAATCTCCTCATCTTCCAAGTAGTATTTTTGAAACAAAATCTGAGTAAACAATGATTATAAATTGTTACACTTGCTGTCCAAACACTCTCAAACTGTCTTAACACATTTCAAATATAGAGATTACTAAGTATTTCTTTGCTGCCAGTAGAATCACATGATCATCTTTAAGTAAAACAATAGGTTCAAACAACAATCAGAATATAAAAAAAAAAAGTTAGCTTTCTCAAATTTTCTATTAATCCAAAACTAAGTTTTAATTTGTATGGTTGCGAACACGTCCTCTACATCAAATAATGTATTCTTAAAATTAATATTGTTTCTGGCCATCCAAATATTCCAGACTGTATCCTTCTACACTATTTTCCACACATTATTGCATTTGACGTATTTTTCTAATTTCAAAACTTTGAAAATGTTTCTTAACCCTGCAATGATAGAGTGATTGGACTCCTATCCACAAGTCACACGTATACCAACTTTACTAACCTCCTTATACGTTTACAAACAGATGACTAATAGATCTTTGTTGAGCCTAACAACAAATACACCTACTGTCATTCACTATTATACCTGCTTTTAACAAGTTTTCATAAATTGGTAACTTATGTAACATATCCTCCTAGTACAAAACTAGGTTGTTATACGTGCTTTTAACAAGTTTTCGTAAATTGGTAACTTATCTAACATAGTCCTCCGAGTACAAAACTGGATTTAAGGCAATGTCTTGGCTCTCCAAAATTTATTCTATATTGTTTAGATATTTGTATTTCAACGAGTTTTGTGATATTCATTTTGGAGTATTTCTATCATCGTTAGTATTCCAACAATATTTCACATTCCAATAGAAATATAAGTTATTTTCTTTTGAGTAGAACCACCATATAATTAATCATGTTTTGGAAGGAGTTATTTTAAAGTATCTAAAGAGTTTTTTTTTTTTTTTTTTTTTTAGGAGAAGTGTGCAGAAGGTTGTAAAATCTGACATTGCACAATATTTTTTTCATGACCATTTTTGTTGTTCAAACAAAATTACTTTTCATCGAAGAGCATTTTACCCATCGATAACGACACCATTAATTTAGATGGTCAAGTGTAGTGTCTTCTAATTTACGACCCTAAAACTCCTATTAATAATAATATAAAATGATTTTCTTTTGAAGGTTTACAAAATTTTAAGGGATGAAAAGAACTAAAGTTTCTTAAATAACAAAATACAAAAATGAATATTGAATAAAATGTTAGGCAGAGTTTGTTGACTATTCGACAAGTGCACCGAGTCAAAAGTGATATAGTGAATTTAAAGTACAAATGTTGATCCCATGGAGAACAATTTCAGTTAAAATTCTCGATTTCACTACTCACTAAGTATATAAAATTGGAGAATGATTTGGTTCACAAAACATAAGAACATAAAAGACATGTTGCATGTTAAGTTAACAAGTAGCAAAAGTGTTTTGAAAGATTTAGTTAAAGTATGGGATTGAAATTCATCTATCTCACTCACTAATACTTTGGTCTGACAAGAACATATATTATTCATAACTACTCAATATTGATGCACATATAAAGATCATTCATTTTGATTCCTCAAGTATGAAATTCACAAGGAAATTTCCTAAACATTGATTCCTCAGCTATCTAGTAAATTACCCAACATTAAGAACAAATGTTATAAAGCAATCAATACATTGAAACCTATTCCTAGCATTCCAATATATTGAGTATTCTCATCTAGGTCAGATTCTTAGAAGTACTTCCTAGTTCAATCTAAAGATCAAAATTAAGACTCTACTGATAAGATAAAATCCCGCAACAAAGACAAGATGAAAATACCAAGATTTAGTAGAAACTGAATATTATATATAGATATCACCAAAACACAAATGATTTCAAAAGATTACATTCAATCTAAAGATGAAGATTTAGCTACTCGTGGTAGCCATTACAAACTAAAGAAAGAAAGATTATAAGAGAAAGTGGAGCTTAGGCTTGGTCTGGAGTCACTGCTGCATTCTACATCTTCTAACCCTTCAAAAGCTTCTTCTCCCTTCAAAAGAAGGCAAAATTTCCTTCTTAAAATCTTTTTCATGCCTTCGGTTACTGGATTCTCGCTTGAGCCAATTCGTTTTCGCTCAGGCTAAAGGGATCCATTCTAGCTTGAGCGATTCTTCATTTTCAGCATTTTAATTCTTTTCTTCATGCATCTTCCAATCTTTCATTTTCTTCATTCTTTCTAACTTGAAATTTACACAAAAATTGGGATTAAATGGTTTCATTTATCTCAGAACTCAAAACCTATATTTGAATCCAAAAACCCTCAAATTAAGGGCAATTACTACTTCAAACAACAATTAAGACCAAAAGTACCCAAGTTTTCTTATGTACAATATACTCAAAACTGGCACTTATGAACTCCCCCAACCTAGAATCTTGCTTGTCCTCAAGCAAAGTAAGTGGATCCTCAAAACAAAAGTTTTTTCTAAAACAAAATAGTGGTTGCTTGCAAATCAGACCCGTGGTTCAATCATTAGAACAACTTTCATATTCCAGATAAGAGATCAACATAAGAAAGTGTGATAATTCCAAATCCAATTAAAGCAGGATAAAGATACAATCAATCTACAAGATAAATAACTTCAAACAAAGAAATGATAATCTAATTGAGGAATTTCTCTCTTAATTTCTCAAGGTTAAGTATTTCTATCAAATTCAACTAATTCTAAACAAATCAAGGTTGTCTTTCATTTTCAATCAAACTACAAGCACATTATCAACATGGATCTTAAGGTCTTCAACGGCTATATTGAGGTTGGGTTCCAAGAATATTGATTTTTTCAAATAATAAAGGCACAACCTTGCATACCATAAGATGAAACAACTACAATGTAGAACCCTACAACACCACGTCAAAATCAACCTAAAACAGCGCAAAATCGTACTACACTCCTACAAGAGTAAACCTTATACACTTGTATACCCAATATAACTTTAATCCATTGAAAAATTGAAAACAAAACATAGTATTACAATTTCAACTCAAAACCAGTAGAGAAGAATGAATTGCAGTAACTTCCTTGAATGCTTGAAATGTAGAAACCAATGCAGAAAAATCAAAATCACGGATGAATTCTAAGAACCTTTTTCTTGGTTCTTCTCGAATAAAAAAACTCTTTCTTAGTAATTCACTATTGTTCTTGCTTGTGTTCTCAAAGTTCACAATTCTATCTTATTATTTTTATTTTTATTTTGTGTTAGAAAAATGTTTTTGAAAGCCTTTATATAAGTTTTCAAAACAGTTTAAAAATATATCACAATTTTATATAAACAATTGATTGAAAAACATAGTTAAATAAATTGATTTCCTGCTGACAACATTTTTTAGCTTGTTGTTTATTTAAAATAATCTGTTGAAAACATTATTAAAGTATTTTGACTTAAACAACTTTAGTTCACGTTTAGTTTTATAATTTAAGAACACTAAGGATGTTTAGAACTCATACCAAAGATATATGATGCATGCACATGATTTAAACAACATACACATATACACACTAAAACTAAGACATCTTCAAGTCTTCTTTGTCTTGGCTTGAGTTAGCTTCATCAAATACAAAGACATCAACAATATTAACGAATATGATTTGTATGCAAGATAATAATTTTCAAACACATCATGTTAGAATAAATTATAAGATATCTTTTATGTTTTTGATTAAATTCTCTATAAGATATTAGTTTTTAAACAGATCAACAGTCCTAAGTGCTTGTTTGATAACCAATACATTGTGTTTTTTCATTTCATCTGATAAGTGAAGTTTTAGTCAAATGATATGTACACACTCTTAAGATAACATTATACTTCACAAAAATCTTTATAAGCTTATTCTTTATTGCAATAAATGTTTTAAATTTTCACATCTACCAAGAAAATCTCATCAAGTTCTTATATACTTCAAAGATCTCTTGAAGGACTCACCAAGTTCTATGCTAACAAGCATCCTGACATGCCTTATGTAAACCTTAGGGGTTATATGTCAAATATAGTCTTTTGACATTACATGGAGCACAACTAGTACATCTTTACATCTTTGTGTGGTCAGACGCAAACTTGAAGATGAAAATTTGATTTGAATGTTCTTAATGGGTAGAAAAGGATTTACAACGATTCTTTCCTCAACACTCTATATAAAGTAATCCTTTCCAAATGTAGGAGAAGAACATGTGATCTAGAGTTTTTAAAACACTCTCAGTATTCTCGTTCAAAGCTTTTCGTGCCCTAAACTTCACAAGAACACTATTTGTGTTCTTTCCACAGGCTAGAATAATGTATGTGAAAAATAAGAAATAGCATAAGAATGAGGGTTGAATTGTAATTTTTAAGAAAAAAAATGATATTTTTTTATATCGTTTGCATGTGTGCTACCATACAATATACAAATGAATACACAAATAGAGTTAAGAATTTTCGCAACATTACTTTTTCCTTCTTTAGTTAGTTAAATGGATATATAACATGAAGAGTAACCGTCTTAGGACATACGTTGTAGGATGCTAACACCTTCTCTACACATAATTGACTCTCCAACCTAAATTTGGTTTTGAAAACCTTTCTTTTGGTTTTTGAGTAGTTTTCCATAATAAACCATGGTAGTGAGTCCTCTATTTTTTTAAAGATTTTTTGTCGTCCCATCATAATCCTGATTGCGACAGATGACAATGTAAAATAAGGTTTAGACCGAGTTCAAGAGGGGGGTGAATTGAACTTTCAAAAACATTTCACAAATCTGATTTGTTCTTGAAGTAGAGAATGAAAATTCTTTATTCAATCGATTGACTATGTAAATCTGAACTGTCAGGTAAACAATTGATTGTGCACAGCGGAAGATATCAGAGATAAACCCATAAATCAGTTAAACCCAGAAAACAGTTTACAGTGTAAAAAATGTTTTAACCCAGATTTAAGATGTTTAAACACAATCCAGTGGATTAAACACAATCCAGAATCACAGTTGATTATGTAAACAGATGTTCAGAATATGATCAACAGTATGAACAGATTTTAATCCAGTCAATTTTAAGTGATGGCAGCAGTTGAATAAAAGAATTCAAGAAGAGTAGGGAGAAAAGCAAGAACACAGAATTTTTATCCTGGTTCACCCTTCCTCAAGGGCTATGTCCAGTCCTTTGAAAACTAGCAAAGATTTCCACTAAAACAGATCACAAGATCAGTTTACAACCCTTGCTCCCAGCAAGTTACAGACTGCTCCCAACAGTAAACCCACACCTCACTGAACCCCTCAGCTAGTGTGTAACCAGTGCAGAAACCCACTGCACCACAACACTTGCAGTCCGCAAGCAACACTGCTCCCAACAGTACTCACCCTTTACTGAACCCCTCAGCAGATGCGAGACCAGTGTAGAACCCACTGAACCAACTCAATTACAAACCTAGTAATTGAAAACAGCAAACAGATTACTGATCAACAGGATCAGGAAAGATTACAGAGTACTTCTACACAAAACAGATTACACAGAATGAAGATCAGGTGTAGAAGACTTAGCTTTGGTCCAGAACCAAAGTAGCAAGAACCTCACTTCAAGGATGCTTCAAAGGTTCACGTTCTTGGAGGTTTTTTTATTTGAAAAGCTTTGCAAAAATGATGATCACACAAAAGGGGCAATATCTCTCTTAGAAAATCTCAAGGAATGCTTTTCGAAAGTCTTTGTTTTGATAATTCTGAAAGTGATGATTCTCATCCCTTTAAATACCCAAAACAGTTTTAAAAACAGCTTAGCTGTCACAATTCAATGAATTGAACAAACCATTCAATCGATTGAATTTGACCGTTAGTTTGACTCAGTCAAAGGTTTCAGTTGTAACAGCAATAACTGTATTTAAGTTGTAACAACAATAACTGTATTTCAGTTGTAACAGAAATAACTGTCACATTCAATCGATTGTTTTAGAAATTCAATCGATTGAAAAACCTTTTTCCAGCAAAAATATTTTGGGTTATTTTTATTAAAAACAATTTTAATAAAAATATTTGTGAATCTTTTTAGCACCTCAGAAGTGATGAACCATGCCACTAGTGATTAAGGACTAAGCCAATCACCAACACACAAACCC
>Ga0099824_1003399_pt1 | contig 23280 bp, 10 predicted proteins | sample SiratrowhiteBW_FD_76837 | JGI IMG/M metagenome (GOLD analysis project Ga0099824, IMG submission 76837) | Root nodule microbial communities of legume samples collected from California, USA - Siratro white BW | ecosystem: Host-associated > Plants > Roots > Nodule | place: USA: California... | reverse complement strand
TATCCTGGTTCACCCTTCCTCAAGGGCTACGTCCAGTCCTTTGCAAACTAGCAAAGATTTCCACTAAAAAGATCACAAGATCAGTTTACAACCCTTGCTCCCAGCAAGTTACAAACTGCTCCCCACAAGTTACAAACTGCTCCCCGCAGTACTTACTACTCCTAACAGTAAACCCACACCTCACTGAACCCTCAGCTAGTGTGAAACCAATGCAAAAACCCACTGCACTAAAACATTTGCAATCCGCAAGCAATACTGCTCCCCGCAGCACTCACACTCTACTGAACCCCTCAGCAGATGTGAGACCAGTGCAGAAATCCACTGCACCAACTCAATTACAGATTCAGTAATTGAAAATAGTTAACAGAATACAATAACAACAAGATCAACAATTGATCACATAGAACTTCTACACAGAACAGATTACAAAGAATGAAGATCAGGTGTAGAAGACTTATCTTTGGTCCAGAACCAAATTCGCAAGAACCTCACTCAAGAATGCTTAAAGATTCACTTTCTTGGAGGTTTCTTGTTTTGAAAAGCTTGGTCAAAGGATGATCGCACAAAAGGGGCGCTATATCTCACTTAGAAATTCTCAAGGAATGATTTTCGAAAATCTTAGATATTTTGAAAATGATAGTGCCCATTCCTTTAAATACCCAAATCAGTTTTAAAATAGCTTAGCTGTCACAGTTCAATTAATTGAACAAACCATTCAATCGATTGAATTGACCGTTAGTTAACCTAGTCAAAGATTCCAGTAGTAACAGAAATAACTGTCACATTCAATCGATTGTTTTAGAAATTCAATTGTTGAAAAACCTTTTCCAGCAAAAATCAGTTTGGGCTATTTTTCTTAAAACCAGTTTTAATAAAAATATTTGTGAATCTCTTTAGCACCTCAGGAATGATGAATCATGCCACTAATGATTAAGGACTAAGCCAACACCAACACACAAACACAACTAAGGACCAAGACCGAATCACCCAACCATCTTCATGTTGGCTCAAAGTCTTCACTTGAACAATTCTGGTTCAGGTTGGTTCCAACAGATTCTTCATGAGGCAGTCTTCATCAGCTCACGTGCTAGGCATTGATCTAACATAGTCCAGATCCTATCCATCAGAAACTTCAGCAAGTTATAGTCTTTATTGACTTCATCAAATCACATGCTTAGCCTTGGTGCTAACATATTTGGGTACAATTGTTGTGGTCGTTAGGGTTCAAATGTTATTTCATTTTTTCCCTTTTTTCGATTTTGCGATACTCTGTTTTCACAATAGCATGAGGGTGTAAGAGAAGAATAAATGAGGTATGATATGTAGTTTGGCAAGATATATAAGTGAGGAGTGGTGGAGTATAGGAGAGAGTGAGGAGAGAAAGTGTATGCCCATTTTTTTTTGCTGCCAAAAAATTGTGTGCTGCATCTTTTTTGAGAGTGTACATGAGTGAAGGGAAGGTGTGTGACGCATTTTGCAAAAGCAACGTGTGGTGTAGCTTTTGGGCATGTAGAGGTTAAGGTGGTAGAATAGGGGTGAGTCTACGAAATATTTGGTGTACGTAGAGAGATTTTGGAAAAAGTGTGAGGGTGATGTATAGTAGAAACATGGTATGCAAAGCAGTTGTGGACTGTTGGCCCATAGGAAAATGTGGCGATGTGCATACTAAAATGGGGTGTGGAAAGCGATTTTGAACTGCTAGCCCAAATAAAAGAATGGGGTGCACATAATAAAAGAGGAAATGTAAAGAGTAAGCCTGAACTGCCAACCCAAATAGAAAAGTATGGGTTTGAAAGGTAATTCCAAAAGTGCAAAAGGTAAATTTTATTTTTAATTTTTATTTTTGTTTATTTTCTTTGTAAACCTAATGGAATTGAACCAAACTATATTTTTTTATTTTCTAAAAATAAAAAGTAATAAAATCATAAACTAACACTCCAAACTTTTATTTTAAAAAATATTTTTTTACTTTCTTAACATTTTAAACAAAAAAGATGTTTTTTTTTCTAAAATTAATCAAATACATTTTTTATTTTTTAAAATATTTTTATTTGTTTGGATAAAATCGAATATTTACAAAGATGACGAATGTAAAGAATGGAAAGATGACGAACAAGCAAGAGAAATACAGAAACTGAGAAATCTACAAACTTACCTCTTGGAAGAACAACGAAAGTTAAAATCCTTGATAAACAGATAAGACTAGAAGATAAATGAGCAAAGTGAAGAAGAGAAATGATGCTTAGAGAAATAAGAAACTTGTAAAGGAAGTTTGAAATGACCAAATAAGCCATGCTAGTTGTCAAGGCATAGGTTTTAACAACTTAATTTGTGCAGTATCCACAAAACTACTAAATTATCTCCCTTTAAAGTTGTGTATGGTTTTAACCCTTTTGCACCTTTAGATTTGTTGTCATTGTCTAATCCACAAGATATCATTCATAAAGAAGGGGCATCAAAAGTAGAATTTGTGGGAAAATTACATGAGAAGGTTAAAAATAAAATACAAAAACAAAGTGAGAGATATGCTAAACAAAGCAATAAGGAGAGGAGAGAAATAATTTTTGAAGAGGGAGATTGGGTTTGGCTACATTTACACAAAGATAGATTTCCAAAATAAAGAAAGTCAAAACTCAACCCTCGTGGTGATGGACCATTTCAAGTCCTCAAGAGGATTCATAATAATGCATATAAGTTGGATTTGCGTGAAGATTATATGTTGGATTCAATGTCATTGATTTAATTCCTTCTAAAAGTAGTACAAATGATGAGGCAGATGATCCTGATTTGAGGACAAATCCTCTTTAAGAGGGAGGGGATGATAAAAGAAGCCCTAAGCAGGGTCCTACTACAAGAGACATGGCCAGACACATACATAATGAGTGGGACTCAGATGCTCACGTTAAACCCAAAATACTGTCAAACTAGTCCAGCTTGTATCTGTAAAATTGTATGGCATATATTTTTTCTTTGTTTTGTACATTCATCACTTGTTCATTCATTATTTTGTACATTGTTGCAAGCTTTCTTACTTCTATGGGTTCTTTTTTTGCACCAACTTTTGTTCTTTCTTGGAGGATACAAACTTAATCTCCTCTTGGGTTTAGTTTGGATCCTACAAACCTTCAACGGGTCATATTAGTTCTTCTTTATGGAAGCCTTTATATAGGCACTGGAAGAGGATAACCATCAAGAGACCATAAATATCTATGAGCAACTCCAATTCTTCTTATCTCTTTTCTACGTTTATCGAGCTTGAATATGACATTAAATTCAACTTTAAATGCTTTTCTTCTGTACTCAACATCCTGAATCACTAAGAGTGCTAATATCTTTAGGTAACATAACCTTTTGCACCCATTCATGGTAAAAGTGAACATCGTACAATGCTAATGGCTAGATCAAAAGTGAAATGCTCTTTGTGTTAAGAGGTTAGTTAAGAAAGCAACTTTAACTCTTGTTCCAAGAGATTCAATATTGACTTGTACTTTATCTTGAATTAACTAGTTTTGTTAAACAAAAGGTGGTGGACATTTGCTGCAACATAGAATAAGCATATAGAGATCTATTGAAATATGTGGTTATCTTTTGTATATGAACATATTGTATAATGTTTCATGTCCATTTCATCTGACCTTACATGCGTCCTATCAAACGTAAGAGAATACTGCACAATGTTTTATACGCATATAGTCTGATGTTACTTCGTCATGATCTTCTTTAGCATTAGTCTTAAACCACTCTTCTTCTTTAGATTGTAGACTATCACGAACCTTGTTTCCACTAATGAACTTGTGTCTGAAAGTATGCAACTTTAAGCCTGTGTTTGGTTAAACTAATTTGTGTGGATGTACTGTTCAAGAGGATGGATTATTGTGGATGAAGTCTGTTTGGTTGCATTAATTTGGGAGGATAGATTGGAGAGGATTTGCAGGATGGGATCCTCACTCATGTGAAGAGATTTGAAGGGATGAAATTGGAAATTACAAAATAGTCATTGTAAGTGAGTTGGAAATTATGAAACACCCTTTTCCACTAGGGTCAATTAGTAATTTCACAAGTATATCAATTAAAAAAATAAAAAATCTATAACCTCTATCAAATCATTCCCAAACTTTCTCAAACATTCATTTCAAATCCCTTCAAATCTTACCATCTATCCATTAATCCAAACAACCTTATCATCCACACACAATCCACTCAAATTCCTTCAAATCCATTCCCTCAAATCCACTCCTCCAACCAAACAAAGCCTAAATGGTTTTTTTTCTGTACCCAACATTTTGAATCACTGATAGTGCTAATCTCCTTGGGTAACATAACCGTTTGCACCCATTTATGGTAAAAGTGAACATCGTACAATGCTAATGGCTAGATCAAAAGTGAAATGTTCTTAAAGTTAAGAGGTTAGTTAAGAAAACAACTTTACACTTGTTCTAAGAGATCTCGATATTGACTTGTACTTTATTTTGATCGGACCAGTTTGGTTAAACGAAAGGTAGCAGACATTTGCTACAACATAGAATAAGAATATAGAGATATTGAAATATGTGGTTAGCTTTTGTATATCAACATATTGTCTAATGTTGCATATTCATTTCATATGACCTTACATGCATCCTATCAGACGTAAGAGAATATTACACAGCGTTTTTACGCGTACAGTCTGACTTTACTTCATCATGATCTTCTTTAGTATTCGTCTTAAACCACTTTTCTTCTTCAGATTGTATACTATCATGTTTCCACCTATGAACTTGTGTCTGAAAGTATGTTATTCTGATGCCATGCTTTGTATTTATTGAGGTCTACCTCTGATGTTTCTTCCTCCAAAGATACCCAATAAACCTTACCATTTATCGTTATTTTCCTTTAAGTTTTTCGCTTTAGTACCTATTCAAACCCTAACTTTTAATGTTGCAAGCTCTACATGTTCTCATGATATAGTCACTTTATCCACCTCTGTAAGTGTGCCTAATATCCCTATAATTTCAAGGAAGCATTTCATTTTCCATAGAGACAATGGGAGTCCTCTACATCTCGTCCATACAACTTTATCTCCACTAACCTCTTCTTTAGTCTATGGGGTTATGGAATCAAATATTTCACCTAGTGCAACTCTATTTTCATTAAGGATTGTTGAGTCATTAGATGGTCTCACTGATTTCATACATTAGACGATCTCATTCATTACATGGTTTCTAGTGTTATGTTTTAATTATTTGTTTTAATAATGTTTGCAGAAAAATTAAATAATGTATGTAGGATTAGAATGTCAAAGTCAGAGTAGATGGTCAAAGTCAAGTAACACGTGTCAAATAACAAGTATCAAATTTTAATTAAATTGATTATTTATGAGAAAATTAATTTATAAAAATAAATAGTATTCAGAGATAAACTTAAAGTGAATTTTTAATTGAAAAATAAAATTTGATTTTTGATAAAGATAGAATTTGACAAAGATGGAATTTGATTTTTTATAAAGATAAAATTTGATTTTCGATAAAGATATAATTGATGATAAAGATAAAATTTGAGTTTTGATACCGATAAAATTTTATTTTCGATAGATAGAATTGATTTTTGATAAAGATATATAAAATTTGAATTTTTATAGAAATAAAATTTGATATTTGATAAAGATAACATATTCAAAAATTCAAGATTCAGAATCGTGTTGAAAATAGATTTAAGCTACACATGTTGATTCCAGCATCTATAAATAGGATTTAGAGGAGCATAACAGGAAGCATCGAAGCGAGCCAAACACTTAAAGATAAATCAAGAGCTTTGGGTAGTGAGCATTTAGAATATAAAAAATGTTTTAGGTTGAGAGTTTAAATTATTTTCATCTTGTAAAGTTATACCTAGTGAGCTTTATTGTTCTCTCTGATAGTGTTTATTTTTGTTAGTTCTTGGTCTCAGGAGGAGATAAAGAGAGTGTTACCTGGAGAGGAGATAATACTCGTGTTTTCTGGAAATGAGAGATTACTCGTGTTTTCCGGAGAGGAGAGAATACTTGTGTTTCTTGGAGAGGAGAGAATACTCATGTAACATGAAGAGGAGAGAATACCCGTGTAACATGAAGAGGAGAGAACACTCATGTAACATGAAGAGGAGAGAATACTCGTGTAACATGAAGAGGAAAGAATACTTATTCTAATCATATTGATTAGTGAAGTTCTCAAGCAATTGCTTAAGGCGACTGGATGTAGCTCAAGTTTGAGTGAACCAGGATAAATCTTGTGTGTCTTGGGTTTAATTTTATTGTTGTCTTATGTGTCTCAAAATTAATTTTTATTGTTGTTTATTTATTACTAGTAGAAAAAACACATTTAATCGCGGTTCTACAAGGCTTATAACTGCGGCTCTGGAACCGCAGCGGATTTAAAAGTACTGAAGCTACCACTGCGGTTGTATAACTGCAGTGGAAAATATAACATATCACCGCAGTTTTTATTACAACCATAGTGGTAAATTCACTGGAACCTTACCGCGTCGCCGTAGCCAAGGTATTCACCCTCAACCTCGAGTGGTGGTTCTATGGTTCGTCGTCAGCCACCAATTTGCTGTATCCTAGGAGTGATACTCCCGTCACACAGAACCCTACACTGCTGCCACCGCTCCCTTTGCCATGAACGTTGGCAGAAGCGCCACCTCCAAACCCTATCAATGTCACCTCCTTCAACTCCTTTACCACCGCCTCACCACCATGAGTCTCCCCATCGTTCTTAGCCTCGCCACCATCGTGCGATGACTTTATACTGTTGCCCACAAGCCTCTACCTCGCCACCATACAACCATCGCTCCACTTTCTCACCGCTGCACGTCGTCAACTACCGCCCACATCGTGGCTGCAAGCGGTAGATCCTCCGCGTCACCCTTCACCACCAACCCTCCCTCATTTCCATCATGAGCTTAGTCGCTGCAAGGACCGCGAGTTGCCACACCTTCTCTTTCATCTCCGGCATCGTCGACCTCCAAACACCTTGCAACAACCGTCAACTACAACACGCCTCTAACGATAACCCTCGCCACCGCTTCTCGTAATAGCCTCGCCGCCACTTCTCACAATAGCCTTACGCTGCCGCCGTTTTGGTCTTGATACACCATTGTTTGGCCACCGCTTTCTACGTTCACACCACCGCCTCTCTATCTCCAGATGGCAATCTTCTCAATCGCTCATTTTCGAAAATGAGAATAAAGAAAAGAAGGATACAAAGGTAAGGTTGTGAGAGGCCATGGCCCAAACAAGCTTTTGGCACCTCCAAACCTTCAACATCATTTAAAAATTACTTATGTGCCTACCACCGCGGTTTTGGAAACAACCGCAATGGTATCTCCCCGTAGCATTTCTTTTTTAAATATTTGTGTTTCTTACCACGCAGTTCTCGCACCAACTGCGATGGTATCTCCTACAATGTTAATACGACTACGGTTGTTATAGACAACCGCGATAGTATGGTTGCACTTAATTTCAAAAATGCCACCGCATTTTTTTTAATGCGGTTCCCTCTTAACTGTAGTGATATCCTGTCGTAGAATGTGTTTTTTGTACTAGTGTTATTTGATACGAATCGAGTTTGTAAACGCCATTCAACTTCCATTCTAGAGGCAACTACACCTTCAAAGATATTTGCTATTTGGATTCCATCCTGTTCCATTAGTAATATACCATTTTATCACCCAAGTAGCGGATCCTTATAGAGTCCTTCATTTTGTACTTGGCCATCAGACCGATCCAACTCTCCTCCAACCATTCTGATTTTGAAGGTTGCATATTTAAGCTTCACCCTCTCCATTCATCCTTGATCTTGCTTCTCGGGATGACTTTACTAGTTTCATGAGGGCATGTTAGGTTCTTTGTTTTCACCCTCTAGACATTTCCCATTTTGTTTTCTTCTTTTGACCTCTTCATTATATGTTGCTATGTCATTGTTGTTTTAGTTTTCTTTTCGGCTTCACCCCTTTTGTATCTTGACATATTAACGTGTAGCTTGATAATTCCAATTCTAATTAAATCTAGTTCAGTTTCCAGCTTTCTATAGTATTCTTCACATCACAGAATCTTACAATACCATACATATTTCCCCATCTATTGAGTTTTCTAGATAAGAATACTTCTGGTTGACGACCCATGGTTGAAATATTTTTCACATGTCATGTTTCCCATAGTTATTTGAGAAGTGTGAGAAGAAGTAGGTTATCACATTCTATGGTACTGTAGTCTCCTCCCTTCTTGGTTTATGGTTGGTAGCATAGGACCGAGAGGAATACATTTGCACTTTAGCATAAGTTAATAAATTTATGCCACTTGCATACAAGTTGAAGTATTAATTAACCTAAATAACCTTAAATATGCGACACAAAAAAGTTCTTTAATGTTGGTATTTTACGAATTGTTTGTCCTATTTATTAGACCATTTATTGTTCTTTACACGTTTCTATGCGAGTTTTTTAATCGGATACCTAACAAATTGGTTCTAAACAATATTTCTTTTGAATGGTTAACTATGGGTTAACTGAATAAGTTTTTCTTTTTAATTTTACATTGTCGGGTTTTTAAATTCACGCTACTAGATTTATATAATGAACCGTGTCTTGTTATATATTCTATAAATTTGAGTACATGTATAAATTTTTCTTTTAAGTTATAATATTATTTTCTCAACATCATTATTTATCAAGAATTCCTCTTCTATTTTTTTTTTCTCAAAAAAAAAAGTATACTTGAACTGAAAAAACTATCTTACAGTCTGACGAATACATGCTAGTGCTTATAATTTTTTTTTTTTTTTTTTTAAGTTCTACGTACATGAAAATGGGTTATAAAGAGAACAAGCAAAATAGAAATGATGGAGGCTGCATGGAGGAGATAAATTTACATAGTTTTTTCATGCGTTCTCGTGCGTTTTTTATTTTTTTTGGTAAAATATCACATTAAGACTTCCTCGCATTACATTAACTGAACCAGCGTTCTATTTTGTCATTGTGCACTTAAAGAATATTACCAACACAACATACGCATGGCAGAATATGAATACAAGAATAAACGCAAAAAATAGCATTAACCATTTTTTTTAATCAAATATTACCAATGGTTGACATATACCAGCGTTCTATTTTATGATAGTAATATTACCAAACGAGAGATGCATGGAAGAATATATATACAATAATAAACGTTAAAAAATAGCTTCAGTATTTTTTAATCTATAATGGTTGACATATCAGATTGCAACAGGGTTATGCCAGTTTTGCTGAAAATTAAAGAGGGTTATACCAATGGGTTTTTATTATGTTTTGTAAAGTTGAAGTTGTTGTTTTAGTCCCTTTTATATTTAGCATATGGAAAAAGATACTTTGACACACCACTCTTCATGTAATCCACATTTCACACTCTTAGGTGTCACATGGGTCCCACTAGTGAAAGAGAGAAATTGAGTTTGCTTTGGTAGTATACGAAAGGGTAATTTCGTGAAATGCAAAATTGCAACCCATGTATGTGAAACTATTACTGAGCTAACCACTTAGGCCAACAGAGCTAACCATATTTTCCTGTTCGGTATTCCATGACAAACCACTTATTTAAACATGGTAAACCACTTAGACATGTACGTATTTATTCAGATGTCATACTCAGTTAACCACTTATCTAAGTGGTTTACCATGTTCATATAAGTGGTTTGTCATGTTTATATAAGTGGTTCACTGAGTATAAGTACATGACTAAATGGTTTGCCATGTTTATATAAGTGGTTAACTCAGGATAACATCCGAATGAATATGTACATGTCTAAGTGGTTTAGCATGTTCATATAAGTGGTTTGTCATGTTTATATAAGTGGTTAACTGAGTATGACATCTGAATAAATAAGTACATGTCTAAGTGGTTTATCATGTTCATGTAAGTGGTTTATCATGTTCATATAAGTGGTTTGTCATGTTTATATAAGTGGTTCACTGAGTATGACATCTGAATAAATAAGTACATGTCTAAGTGGTTTCCCATGTTTCTATAAGTGGTTAACTAAGGATAACATCTGAATAAATAAGTATATGTCTAAGTGGTTTACCATGTTCATATAAGTGGTTTGTCATGTTTATATAAGTGGTTAACTGAGTATGACATCTCAATAAATAAGTACATGTATAAGTGGTTTACCATGTTCATATAAGTAGTTTGTCATGTTTATACAAGTGGTTAATTGAGTATGACATCTGAATCAATACGTACATGTCTAAGCGGTTTACCATGTTCAGATAAGTGGTTAGCCGTGTTTATATAAGCAGTTAACTGAGGATGACGTCCGAAGAAATAAGTACATGTCTAAGTGGTTTATCATGTTCATATAAGTGGTTTGTCATGTTTGTATAAGTGGTTAACTGAATATGACATCTGAATAAATACATACATGTCTAAGTGGTTTACCGTGTTCAGATAAGTGGTTTGTCATATTTATATAAGTGGTTAACTGAGTATGACATTTAAATAAATAAGCACATGTCTAAGTGGTTTACGATGTTCATATAAGTGTTTTATCTTGTTTATACAAGTGATTAACTGAGTATAACATCTGAATAAATAAGTACATGTCTAAGTGGTTTTCCATGTTTATATAACTGGTTAACTAAAGATAACATCTGAATAAATAAGTACATGTCTAAGTGGTTTACCATGTTCATATAAGTGATTTGTCATGTTTATATAAGTGGTTAACTGAGTATGACATCTGAATAAATTTGTACATGTCTAAGTGGTTTATGTTCTTATAAGTAGTTTGTTATGTTTATATAAGTGGTTAACTGAGTATGACATCTGAATAAATACGTATATGTTTAAGTGGTTTACCATGTTCATATAAGTGGTTTTCCATGTTTATATAAGTGGTTAACTGAGTATGACATGAATAAATAAGTACATGTCTAAGTGGTTTGCCATGTTTATATAAGTGGTTAACTAAGGATAACATGTGAATAAATAAGTATATGTCTAAGTGGTTTACCATGTTCATATAAGTGGTTTGTCTTGTTTATAGAAGTAGTTAACTGAGTATGACATCTGAATAAATAAGTACATGTCTAAGTTGTTTACCATGTTCATATAAGTAGTTTGTCATGTTTATATAAGTGGTTAACTGAGTATGACATTTGAATAAATACGTATATGTCTAAGTGATTTACCATGTTCAGATATGTAGTTGGCCATGTTTATATAAGCGGTTAACTGAAGATATATCTGAATAAAGACGTCTAAGTGATTTACCAGTTTAAATAAGTGGTTTGTCCTGGAAAACCCAACAGAAAAATATGATTAGCTTTGTTGGCCTAAGTGGTTAGCTGTGTCAAAGTATGTATGTAGTACTAAAAGGGTGACTTTATTCATATAGTATTTGTAATATGTATAGGTACTTTCGTATCTATTTATTGAATTTTTATTTATTAATTAAAAAATTTGTGAAAGATAACGTAACTGGTATTCTCTTACACTATATTTTTAGACGATAATAATTTTTGGCCATTTTTGTACACATGAGTTAACAAGTGGAAGAATTTTCATAGGTCAAATATAAGGTATATTTCCACGTTACAAATTTCTGCTGTCCAATTTCAAATCATATGCATCATTCAACTAATATTCAACAGTTATAACGACTAAACACAGTACAGTATAATTCTTAATATATATAAGTATTTTTTTTCTCATTTTTGAACTTTGGTCACAGACTAAAATCATGAGAATAAAAAAAAAATCATTTCAAAATTTGTTTAATACTTTCTTTTTCAAATATTACTAATATGCAAATGTAGAATATTTAATATTTGGCCAACTGGTATAATTTCAAACTGATACCATTTAACAAACATCCGATATAAAATTTTATAAAAAAAATTTAATATAGAATAACAGAACATTTCGAAAAAGTTCAGACATTTCCCTGCAGTATTAATGAATGGTAGTAGAAGTATTTATGGATGGCAATTTTAATGTGGATACGCTATGATCCTCGCCCTCTGCCTCTTTGCTTCTAATTATAAAACAGTACATTTATTGGTGATTCATGCCCTTCTTATCTCTTCCTCTAGCAGTCCTTTCTGCAATTTAAAGCATAATTTTGAATAATAAACATAATATCAAATATTGGCAAAGCATTTTTAGCCATAACATTTAATAAAAACAATATTTTTTTAACAAAATCCTAAAATAAATAGTTGTAACCCAAGGACAACATGTTTTTCAATTGTGCACGCATTTTTAATATTTCTAGCATTACTAGGTAGCACTATATAAGAAACCCTTATATTTCTCTTATGAATTTCTTTCCTTCTAACGTCTCTCAATATTAAGTGTAATTTTGAGTTTTGAAAACTGCTTTTGTCTGGTACTGATTTTCTGCTCTGCCTGCTGGCATAAGATTCAGTGCAGCACTACACTGCCTTGAGATCCTATCCCTCACCATTTACAAAATCACATGTTCATTCAGTAGTTCTGATAGAGTAGTAGCTGACACCTTCATGGTGAGAGTTTAGTCTCTTTCACATCACAACCAAGGTAACTCTCGTGTTACTCGCTTTTGGACCTCAATTTCTCTTCTCACTCATTCCATTTTCTGATATATACTTCATATTCCGTTACTCTTCGAATTAGGAGAAATGGAATCCCAGAAAAGTGAATTAATAGATGACAGCTTATTTGCTATTTTCCAAGATACGGAGTTTGGGGACACCGACCTCCTTTCCATTTTGGAGACCCTACAAGACTTGAAAGATTTCCCCCCAATCAACAATGAAGCTCTTATTTCCCCAACAATGGACTCCCAAAAGCTCTCAGTATCTTCAAGTGCTCCACAAGATTCTGAAACAGACCCTCAAATCTCACCCAAAAACAACACAAAAAACCTATGCCCCACCTTGTCTCATATAACAGTGGAGCGCAACCGAAGGAAGCAAATGAATCACAATTTATCCGTATTGAGGTCACTTATGCCTTCCTTCTATGTCAAACGGGTAATTAGGTCTCACATATTTAAATTCTACAATCTTTCCTCGATTTTATATGAGTGATATAATTCATTTATTATCTTAATTTAGTTCATCAGTTTGCGTTCCTGACTTTATTTTACACCCCAAATGTCCTTGACATAGACCACTTTAATTAATTGAACTACCTAAGCATTTTTAAGGATTTTGTACTAGGGAATGTTGACAGTGACCAAGGGTAATAAACTAGTATATCTCATGTATTTCTTTTAATTCAGTTTTTCTTATAAGGAACCACCATCTATAAACACATTACTAAAGTAGATTCGTATATTGAAAATTTTCTCCTTGTTAGCTTGTGTATATTATGGTTTGATGTTTAGTGGTACTTGAAGCTAATTTGTTGTTCCTATATGATATAGGGAGACCAAGCATCAATAATTGAAGGTGTGGTTGATTACATCAACGAGTTGCAACAGCTGCAGCAGTGCCTAGAGGCCAAGAAACAAAGAAAATTTTACAGTGACGTACTAAGCCCGAGGCTAGTTTCAAGCACAAGGGCTTTACCACTAAGTCCTAGAAAACCAGCCTTGAGCCCTAGAATAAACCTGCCCATTAGTCCAAGGACTCCACAGCCTGGCAGAGGTTACCTTTCCCCAACTATAGCCAACTCTCCCACTTCTTCTGCCTCTTCTTCCATCAACGATAATATCAACGAGCTTGTTGCAAATTCCAAGTCTCTTATTGCCGATGTTGAGGTCAAGTTTTCAGGTCCACATGTTCTTCTCAAGACAGTTTCACCACCGATTCCTGGACAGCCTCTTAGAATAATATCAGCTCTTGAAGAGCTACCACTCGAAATCCTGCATGTCAACATCAGCATTGCTGATGAAACCATGATAAACTCATTCACTATTAAGGTAACTGTGACATATAGTACATAGATGGTGGCCACTGTTTTATTGATATCTTGAAGTTACTATTATGCTAATACTAACCAGAAATTGTATGGTAATATCTTTCACCACTACATATATCTTACTAGGATTAATATAGGGGTGATGAAATATTTCCACAAAATAGTTTTTATCATTTGTATGAGATATAGATATATAGTACGAAATATTTCTTTTTATTTTGTATAGATGTCCAAAATGTTGCTATCTTTGAATGCCAGCTAGCAAGCATTAGCTCAAGTTTAATTAACTATTTTTGTTTCTTGAGATTATTAAACCCTGTCTGTTTCTTTTTAAGTCCTATTCACTAATGAGGATAGGTTTTGACAGCGTCTCAGTGATGTGTTTGTTCCCTAAACACTCATCTTGATTCTTGATTTAGAAGGTTTAGAATTTTAGTTCTAACAATTTGAACTCTCAAAAAGCATGCCAGATCAATTAACCTATCGGCATAAGCCTACAACCTATAGAAAAATCTAAAAGTAATTAGCATGACGATAAGTGTACATTGAATGAAGTAATACTAATAGTAATTTTGTTTTTGCTTAGTACTCTACGGTGAAGCACATAAATACTGTGATCTGTAATAAACAATGATATCATGACATTGTCTTTATTTTGGAAAAAAAAAAATATGTTTTATTGCCTGTGGCTTTAAATAGGGACCTACCATATAAAATAATTTATTTCATGGAAGCTAAATTAATGATTATGTATTCATGCTATTTACGTGTTCACTTTGGTGCATTAATAACTTTAGTTTCTTAAATCTGTCCTTTGTAGATTCGAATTGAATGCCAACTCAGTGCCGAAGAACTCGCTCAACAAATCCAGCAAACATTCTGCTAAAGATGGCTTCCAGACTCCAGAACGAGCATCAGACCTCACTCCCCTTTTTAGTGTGTTGTTTGTATGTATGTAGCTGCATTTATAATAGAGAACATGGGGAAAATCCATTTAATTAGTCACTAGCAGTTTTAGTTCATTTTCTTTATTTTCATTAACTAATTACAGTAAGTTTTAATTAGTTTAATTGGTCATCTGTATCTTGCAGCGTATATGGCGTGATTCTACTCTGTAATCAAGCACTGTTTCATTTCTCTAAGAATTCAATTTGTTCTTTCGATTCAGAAATATCTAATCAATTTACAGCTATCATCATTCCCCTTTTGGTTTAATAATAAAAACTTAGATGTGCCTATCATGAGTATTCTAACATTAGAAGTTAAATTTTGCTTTAGTAATATGCAATATTTAATAAAATATTTTAATGCAAAAATCATAGAAATAAAATTCTAGCAATGGCTTAAAAAGAAAAAACATAAATATAGATCATATTTATTTAAGTCTTTGTCCTGTATTATAGATGCCAAATACATCGGATACTCAAATCGGTGGCAGTTTATTTATTACAATTTCCAATCCCAACATTCGACATCTAACTCTGGGTAGAAAAGATAAATAAATGCAAAATGATCTGAACCTTTCCCGTCACAAACAGCGCTTGCATTAAAGCTGCCTCACAATCTCAAACCCTAAAGATGCCATTGTAAAATACATAATAACATATCCATAACTCATACTTAACTACTTTATTTTCAACTACCTTAAGACCTTAATTTGCTCCATGATTTGTGTTGGATATATGGTTCAAGCATGTGATGAATTCAATTATTATTCTATTGAAAATTTTAAAGATTTGCAACTATCTATAAGGACTTAGAAATTGCTTAGGATGATTTGTGTTGATTAGGATACCATTGTATGCTTTCTCGTACTTGATTTGATCCTACATTGATGCAGGAGATCCTACCACTAGTATAATGACCAGACAGATTCACATTGAGAGAAAGACAGAGTTTCAAAGCCAGTCTATTTTATTTGGTTGGTAATTTGCTTGTAAATAATTTGTACAAAAACTTTAAAAATTCTTGTAAATAATTTTATCATTGACGTCCAAGTGTTTAATAAATTGCTACACTTGGAATGCCCAAGTTTGGAGTGCCTCCTTAATTGAAGTTCCTTTCCTTGTATGTGTCTACTCCATTTATCACCTACATAGGTGGCTCACCTTACCTTGAATGTTCCTTCCTTCTTCTTTGGACGTCCACATGGCAACTCCTCGTTGATTAACACAATAGTAAAAAATCAATCGATTAATTTTGAGATTCAATCAATTGATTCTTCTGAAAACAGACAAATCGGCAAGTTGATTTTCGAAAACAGTTGATTGAATCTTGTCTCAAAACAGGTTTTCGAAAAATATTAATTATCACTTAGTCCTATTCAATTATTTATTAAACAAAGTGGATTTATGGAGCTCTCTTCAAGTGAAATAACATGCAACTCATGGTTTTGAATCAAAAATCACACACACACAGATAACCTAAATTCTATACCAAAACCCAACAGATCTCCCATCAAGGTCCCGTATGGCTTCATCAAATCATTTAGCAAGCTTTAATCCAAGTTGACTTATCAAGTCACCTAGCATGCCTTGGTGCTAACACTTTCATTCACTTTCTAATTCATCATCTCAATTTATGATAGTTCATGAACATCCAAAGTTCAAAAGATTAACAAAATATTCACAAAGTTAACTATGATTAAGACTAACTAATCTCCTAGAAGTGCGTAAAGTAGTTACGAAGGTACATGAATGAGTAAGTGGAGGTTTTGAAGATTCACGAAGGTGCATGGGATAGATTGGATGTAATGATAGGAGTTGAATTTAGTATAAGGTGTAATGATGGGATTTGCATTTAGTTAGAATGTGTAATGATGAGAGTTGCATTTAGTTAGAAGGTGTAATGATGGGAGTTGCATTTAGTTAGAATTTGTAATGATGGGAGTTCCATTTAGTTAGAAGGTGTAATGAAGAGAGTTGCATTTAGTTAGAAGGTGTAATGATTGGAGTTACATTTAATTAGAAGGTGTAATGATGAAAGATACATTTAATTAGAAGGTGTAATGATGAAAGTTGCATTTAGTTAAAAGGTGTAATGATGGGAGTTGCATTTAGTTAGAAGGTGTAAGGATGGTTCATGAAGATGTGACTCTCTTACTCTAACATATTTCCATTACAATGGAAAATCGAGGCTTACATAGTTTTTTTTTTTTTTTAAGAAGAGCCTTTTGTAGAAATCACTGACCATGCCCAATCACTGACCATGCCCCTACATATTTTCATTATAATGAAAAATCAAGGCCTATGCAGTTCTCTTTAAAATGATTATCTTTCAAAAAATATTTTTTTATGCCCAACACAGATTGACCAAAAAATATTTTTTTATGCCCAACACAGATTGACCTTGTCCTATGTATTTTGATTGGAATGGAAAGCTAGGACCTATGTTGTTCTTTCTAAAAATATATATTTTTTTTTATATTTTTGTGTGAGCCAAACAAAGATTGAATTTGGTCCTACACATTTTCATTAGATCGGAAAATCACGACCTACTCAGCTTTTTTTTTTTTTAAATATCAATTCTTTGAAAAAAATATTTGTGGATCCGATAAGGATCGACCTTGCTCCTATGTATCTTCATTATAATGAAAAATCAGGGCCTACATAGTTCTTCTGAAAATAAAATTTTTTAACATTTTTTATTTAGATCGAAGAGTATTGACCTTGCACCTATTTATTTATATTATAATAGAAAATCAAGGCCCACATAATTCTTTTTGAAAAGATATTTTTTTAAAAAAATTGTTGGTTATACAAGAGTTGACTTTGCTCTTACATATTTATATTGCAATGGAAAGCTAGAGCATACGTAGTTCTTTTTAAAAACATAATTTTGTAACAATATTTCTAATGGGCCCAACAAGGATTGATCTAACTCCTACATATTTTTATTATAACGCAAAATCATGACCTATGTAGTTCTGTTTAAAAATTCTTCGTTTAAAAGTGTTTTTATGGGCTTGACAATGATTGAACTTGCTCCTACATCAGAACCCACATAGTTCTTTCTAATTTTATTTTTTAAATTTTTTTTCGACCTAACAAGAATTGACCTCACTCCTACATATTTCCTTTATAACGGAATATTATGGTCTATGTAGTTTTTTTTTTTTTAAAATATATATTAGTTTTTCAAAAAAAAAAAGTAATTTGTGTTCAATAAGGATTTATCTTACTCCTACATAGTTCCATTACAATTGAAAAGTTAGGCCAATATACTTCTTTTTAAAAAGATATTTTTTTTAATGTTTTCATGTGTGCTCGACAAGAATTGACCTTTATCCTACGTATTTCAGTTACAATTGAAACTCGGCCTAAGTAGTTCTTTTTAAAAGACCATATTTTATAATCATTTTTTTTATCCCCAACAAAGATTGACCTTACTCCTATGTAATTTCATTACAATGGAAAATCAGAACCTACATATTTCTTTCTAAAAACATATGTTTTCTAAAATTTTTGTGTGGGTCCTACAAGAGTTGACTTTGCTCCTTCATATGTTCATTAGAGTGAAAAATCAAGACTTACATAGTTCTTTCTAAAGAGATTTTATTTTTTGAATTTTTGTGTGTGCGCGATAAGGGTTAACCTTGCTGCTATATTTTCATTACAATGAAAAGTTCGGGCTTACATAGTTCTTTTTAAAAATATCAGTTTTTCAAAAAAAAAAAAATATAGGTCTAACAACGATTGAATTTGGACCTACGTATTTCCATTACAAGGAAAGATCACAGCCTACATAGTTCTTTTTAATAAGATAACTTTTTTAACATTTGTTTTTGGATATGAATAAAATTGACCTTGCACGTACGAATTTCAATTACAGTGGAAAATCAGGGCCTACATAATTCTTTCCAAAAAGATATTTTTCTAAAATTTTTGTGTGGGTTCGACAATGATTGACCTTGCTCTCACATATTTCCATTATAATAGAAAATCAGGACTTACAAAGTTTTTATTAAAAATAACATTTTGTAAAGATGATTTTATGGGTCAAACTAATTGACCTTACTCTTACGTATTTCCTTCACAACGAAAAATCAAGGTCTACGTTGTTCTTTTCAAGATGTTTTTGCAAAAAAATAAGAAAAGAAAACTTGTGGGCCCTACGTATTTCCATTCCAATGGAATATCAGGACCTACGTAACTCTTTATAAAAAGATTTTTTTTGTCATTTTCTGTATAGGCTCTACAAATTGCTCCTATGTATTTCCATTAAATTAGAAAATCATGCCTATGTAGTTCTTTCTAAAAAGATCAGTTTTTCAAAGGCTAAGTAGTTCTTTTTAAAAAGGTAATATTTTTAACATTTTTTGTGAGTCCCACAAGGATTGACACTACTTTGACATATTTTCATTACATTGTAAAATCAAGACCTACACAGTTTTTTCTAAAATGATTTTTTTTTATAGAGGGTCATATATGAGTTGACATTGTTGCTACATATTTCTATTACAATGGAAATCAGGGCTTATGCAATTCTTTTATTCTTTTTAAAGACATCATTTTGCAAAAATGGTTTTAGTGGGTCTGACAAGTATTGGCTTTGCTTCTACATATTTTCATAACGATGAAAAATCAGGATCTACATAGTTCTTTTTAAAGGATCTACGTAGTTACTTTTAAAAATATCAACTTTTAAAAATATTTTTGGTAGAACAAGGTTTCAACTTGACCTTATTTATTGCAATGGAAAATTAGAACCTTATTAGTTCTTTCTAAAAATATTTTTCTTTAAATATTTGTGTGAACTATATAAGAATTGATCTTGTTACTACATATTTTCTCATTACAATAAAAAATCAAGACTTATATAATTCTATAATAATCTTTTTAATATTATTTTTTATCCAACAATCATGTACCAAACTCTATGTATTTTTATTATAATAGAAAATCAAGATCTACATAATTGTTTCCAAAAGGATATTTTTTTTAATATATATATATACCTTTCAAGAGTTCACTTTGTTCATACACATTTTAATTATAATTGAAAATCAAAACTTACATAATTCTTTTTAAATAAATCATCTTTTAAAAGTATTTTTAGTGGACTCGACAAAAGTTAACTTTTTTCTTACTTACTTCCATTATAATGGAAATTCAGAACTTCAAAGTTTTTTTTTTTTAAATATCTTTCAAAAATGTTTCAAGGTTCTTTTCAAAAATATCATCTTTCAATTTTTTTTTTAAATAAACTCAATCAAGAATGGACTATTCTTACATATTTTCATTACAATAAAAAATCAGACCTACAAAATTCTTTTTAAAATATCTTTTAAAAATACTTTTTATGAACACGACAAGAAATGATTTTAATATTATTATAATGAAAAATCAAGACCTACAATTTTTTTTAAAAATATCTTTTAAAAATATTTTTTTTAACCCAATAAGAAATGACTTTGATATTTGTTTAAAAAAAAGATAATTATTTTTATACATAAATTGGGATTTGATGAAATTTAACAATAACAATTCTATTCATATCATCTTTATCTTTTTTTTCACATTAAAAAAATACCAAAAATATATTTTAATTATTTTAATTTTACTTTCTCACATAAAAATTTAAACTTTTTGAAATTATCTACTAGTACCAAAATTAATAGTGTAAAATGCTTTTCATAGCCACTAAAGCAAACTACTAAATATAAGTAGCAGTAGCACCAGCAATAACTAGAAAATGTAGTGAAACTAAATAAATTGATTACATTAATTACAATAGCAGTATTAATCTAACTACAGCAGTAGTTTATCACAAGGAAGACATTGGCTTCCTGTCAAGCTTAAATAATGACATTTACATAGAAGATGCAATGTGCAAATCCTTTATTTCCCCTGAAGAAGCTTTCTCAGCCCCTAAAAAATATTTGAACGACCACATTTTACCTTTTTGAGAAGGCTTGTCATGTAGATTTAGCATCCCTCCCAGATACATAGACTTCGTAAGCATTTTTCTGTAACAGTATGTATTTTGTGCGTCAACATATTTGTCACCAACCTTTTCAATAACAGGTTGACAAATTTTTTACTCGAGATATCAACTTCAATGCGTTCTATCTTGTCAAGACAGAGTTCCACAGCACCAACAAGCTTCGTTGATCTCATTTGGTGGAAATATTAACTGCAACAAGTTGAGAAAAACAATCCATTTAACAACAAAAATCTCAATTTTGAAAACAAAAACTATAGCTTAGTGGCAGCTAAACACACTCATTTCAAACCAAGAGGTGAAGCTGAGTTGCCAATTAGAGCTAAAACTTAGGGATTCAAATCGTAAAAGGAAGCGAGGGGGGCACCACTTCGGAGACCCAAAACAGAAAAGAAACAAATAAACAAACAAAAGAAGTTCACTTCTCAACTTTCTCCAACAGCACAATTGAAGATAACAACCTCACTTTGATTATAAACACCATGGCAGAAGCTGTCATACACAATCTTATGATTTTTCCTTCTTTTCCTAAAACCCAAGTTTTAGATAATTACTTAAACCACAAGGGTAGTTATTCAAAAAGTTCAGCTGGCAATGTCAACGTGACAAATTAAAACTATCTTAAAACTAAAACCATGATCAATCTTTTACACTGCATAAAAACAAATAAGATCACCTAATACCTTCAGTTCCAGCAATCTTGGCGTCTACGTGCTCTACTACTTTGCGTTGTCCAACATCAAAGAAACGGAAGAACACAAAATCAGCCTTTGCTTCATCTGGCAGTTGCGAATTTCCTATATTCTTAGAAATACAAACCACATTGCATTTTCCAACGACAGCTTCCTGGTGCAAACAAGCAAAAACTCAAAACGAAAGAAAAATAGACAAAAACTCAAAACGACAGAAAAATAACCAAAGCACTCAAATCGACACAAAATATACATACTAAACAACAGAAAAAATAACAAGGAAGTGAAAAACTTCCTAAAGGATTGAAATTTCCAAAGCAAATCCCCAAATGACAGAAAAATAGTCAAAATACCTAAAATGATAGTTTTTTGGTTCAAAATAGTGACTTTAAAAAGTTTAGGCGTCCTTTTCATCTGGAACATATCAGATTTATAAGGATCTTTCCTTCTTTAATTATGTTTCAAGCAAACAATATCTTATATGCGATGTGATAGTATCTCAAAGGAAGTTTGGAAGAGTTAGAAGAACAGCTCACAGAAAAAATAGCCAAAAGTACTCAAAACGACAAGAGAAACTCAGAATCCAGAAGTTAGAACTTTGCAAAGTAAATAATATAAACAACTAAATATTAGCCAAAACTAAATGATAAAGATAAGTTTTAGAATCCAAAACTTAATAAAATGATTGATATTGGGAACACCTATATCCAAAACGACAGAACAACAACCGATAATATTCAACACGATACACATAAAAAAGCCAACAATGTCAAAACGACAGCAAAAACATTCAGAATTAGAAACTCAACGAAACGACACAAATATTGAAAACGACAGAAAAATAGGCAACAACACCAAAAACGGCGGAAGAATATTCAAAACGACGGGGGAAAGAATTCATAATCGAAAACTTACGAGAGGATTAACATTGGCGAAGCCCTTGCCGTCACCGCACGCCAAGAACAACTCGTTCTCCTTGGTTTGGATCCCTTCCAAGAACTTCCGAATCTCGCCGGGGCGAAAGAACCACTGCACCTTGACTTTCCTTGACTTGTCCCGATTCTCCCAGATTTTGATTAGCTTCCCTATGTGAGGCACATCGCCGCTTTCGTTTTGGAGACAAACGGCGTCGTTAAGAGTGTACTGCACGCCTTCCAAGGTGAAGGACTCGTAGAACTGCACGTCCTTCTTCTTCCCACCCATGCCTCGCTTCTTGCCCCACTCGAACTCGTACTTCAAATCGTCTTCCCCCATCGGCGCCGCCATGGATTGTGACGGAAAGAGAGGGCAATGGCTGCGCAGTGCAGAGAAAGCAAATCAAAACCTAACTGCTTGTTTCGGGAAGATTTTTCCCAAATAAACTATATTTTTTGAAAGAAATACTCAAATAATCTCAATCCCTTCTTATTTATTTGTACCGAAACAGGCATCTTCATCATCAGAACTCCGTTTTTATCTATTCCTACAAAACCGGTCGAAATTAGATACCGAATTCTAACTTCGTTTTACATTTTTCTTTAAAGAAAAACCTAAACAAATTGAGAAATTAAAATAAATAATTAATAGGAATAAAAAAATTCTATTATGATTTTGATTTTAAAGAATAAATTATTAATGAAAATTTAATAACAATTATATAAAATTTAATAAAATAAAATAACAATAATTATATTAAACTATAATTATTGTTCTAGTTAGTAATATTTTTTACCTACTTCTTTTAATATATATATATATATATATATA
>Ga0099824_1003398_pt1 | contig 23282 bp, 20 predicted proteins | sample SiratrowhiteBW_FD_76837 | JGI IMG/M metagenome (GOLD analysis project Ga0099824, IMG submission 76837) | Root nodule microbial communities of legume samples collected from California, USA - Siratro white BW | ecosystem: Host-associated > Plants > Roots > Nodule | place: USA: California... | reverse complement strand
GTTAAGAGGTTTTTTAGGGGTTGAAGAAGAGAGGTTTGGAGGTAGGCATGGTGAAGAGAGGTGGAACGCATGGTGGTTATTTGGAGGTTGGGGATGAAGGGTGGAACTGGTTGCTATAAGGTATGCAGGGGTTCATGGAGGTGAAGCATTAAGTGGTGGTGGCTCCTTAGGGTTGGTTGTTACGTGGAATCTGGAGGTGCGTAGGGGTATGGTGCTTGTAGGGTGGCGTTTATTGCTCACGGTTTGGGCTCTTTGTAGTGCTTGAGGGTAAGAGGGAAGACAAGGTGGAAGGAAGCATAGCAAGAGTTAGCGGTGGAGGTGGTTTCGAACGACAGCAGTGTGGAGGCTAAAAGGAGGTGCTGTTTGGGTGGCTATGTTGACGACGCGTGGGTAAACCTTAGCTTGCGGAGGTGAAGATGTATAGCTAGGGTGGTGAAATTAGGTTCGTGAAGGTGAGGTGCCCCTGGCAGTGTGGTTGCTACAGAAGTAAGAGGCCATGGGGAGATGAGGGAGTGAGGGCATTTGGAGGCAGCGTCGTGGGATGGAGGGTACGGTGGCTTCCCGGCGGCGTGTAGAAGTTGATGGTGGCCTTAGAGGGAGGTGTCTGGTGAACGAGAGAGAGAAGGAGGATCTCTCTTATGCATGAGCAGGCAGTGAAGGATAAAGACTTGGTTTGGAGAGAAGATGAGAGTGGCGGTGGCTATCGTTGGTGGGAAACTTATATGGTAGCATGGAGGTGTAGGGTAGTTGACGAAGGGTGGCCTCTGAGGGTGAGTGGAAGTGCACGATGCGGGTCTGGTGCTGTTTTTTTTTTTGTTGCGGAGGGGCACATGGTGAAAGGTAGCGTGTGGGGCGCAAGACACTTGGGGCACTTTGTGTCAGGATGCATGCGTGGTGACGCCATGGTGGGGGTTTGATTTGGTGATGTTTAGGGTGAGGTTAGGTGACATGCATGGCAGGGAGGTGACGGTGAGTTTTGTTATGTGGCTTTGAAAGTGCATATTATGGCTTGGTGGTGGTGGAGGTATGGGGAATACATGGCACTAGGTGTTTTGGGCACAGAGGGGGTGTGATGTCAAGGTTGGGGGAGAGAATGCAGCTGATAATGAGTTTGCATGACTAGGAACGTAAGGTGGGGGGAGTTAGGGTGTGTTTCAGTGGCACAGGAACATGAAACTGAAGGTGCAGAGGGGGATGTGATGATGGCATGGCGATTAAGATTGGAAGGCATGGTGAAGAAGGATAGAGAGAGAGGAAGATGATGAAGAACATGGTGAGACATGATAGGAAGCACCACAGAGTGCTGTGGAAGATGGCTTGATGACGTTTGCGAGCAAAGCTTAGCTTGCGAAGGTGAATGTGTACTGCTAGGGTGGTGAAATTGGGTTCTGTGGGTTTGTGAGGCAAGGAAAAGAGAGGTTGGGGACGAGTGGAGAAGATGGTGGCTTGGTGATACGCTGGAAGTGGCAGGGAAGTTTCGGATGGTTATGGGTGGTGGCAGAGGCATGGGAGAAAAAGAGTTGTGTGGGACGGAAGAGGGTTAAGCTTGGACTTTACGTGCAAAGGGTTGAAGAAGATAAGACGGTGTTTGTGTTTGCATTTGTGAAGGATGTTGTGTGGGTGTGAAAAGTGATGAGGGCTGACCCAGAGGTGGCAATTTCCATAGATCCACAATTTTTGTGTTTTGTTGTTGTTATTATTATTAATTTTTTTGAAAATAGGAGAAGAATAGAATTTACAAAGAAATTTTTATTGATTTTCTAACACATATTTTAACAACAAAAATTTAAATTTGATTAAATAATAATTTTTTTGAATTTTCTTTAAAACAATTAGAAATATATATTTTTTATTTTGAAATAGATTTTATTTACTCGAACGAAATTAGGTATTGACAAGGTCCAGTATTAAAAAAGAAGACGTAAATGTGACTTAAATTTTTATATTTATTAAGTACAATTCTGAAAAGAAAATATATCTCTTTTATCATTATATTTAATTTTTATATATCACTTATTTTTATTTAAAAATATCATATTTTATTTATCATGTATCTTACGATTCATAGTAAGATTCAATTCACGATTTTTTTTAATCGAAAAACGATTCACAATTTGAATCTCAATTCAATAAGTATGATTTTAACATCAATCATAGTTTCATTCTTAGTTGCTTCCATGGGATTGCAATTGTCATAGAAATAACATCAATGACCATATGAACAACTTTATTGATCATGCCAGTTGTTGTGTTTGACATTGGCTTAAGAGGGGGAGGTTGAAAGTATGGATGGAAAAAAATGTAGGGTCAAAGGTGATTGTGGGTAATGGTAATGAAGGTGGTGTAGTTATGAACTTGGTCGGGTGGTCAAAGTCCGAAAGAATGGTTTCGAAGGCTAGAGAGACTTTGGTGGGTCAGTGCCATTTTGAATATGCATGATGTATGTGAAAATTGCTCGAAAGGCTCGGGTTGTATGATGTTGAGGTTTCAAAGGCATTTGAGGTTCTCTCAGGGGAAGACTTGCTTGCAACTGATATCAATGTATAACAAGGTACATCATTAGACTTAAGAAGCTCTTGAATTTGAATCATGGTTGTCACTCCATTGCATCCGCGATGCGTTGAAGAAACTCTTCATTTTGTATACCTTGTTAAAATCCAGCTTCCAACTGCATCTATTAGGACTATTCACAAAGTCTGTCCATCTCTACCTCTTCCGTGAAAGAACAGAACAGGAGATTACACAAACAGCAAGACATCCTTACTAGGAGTGAGTGGCATGGGGATGAATGATTTGGATTTCTTGGTTGGTGGTGGATTCTTTTGTTTGAGGGTAGGCTTGGATTTAAGGTTGGATCGTTGAGCTTGAGCTGGTTGTTTCTCAGAGAGTAATCTATTCCAAATAACATTCCAGAGTACAAATTTCAGAGAAGTAAAATTGGAGTTTCAAATTTTATGGGTGTGCAACTTTAAAATATGTAAGCGCAGAATGCAATAATCCAAAGTCCATATGGTTAAAAGGATTACACCTAATTCTTAGTTATCACTCTCTCAATGAGATTTGTTAGAATAAGGGACAAATGTCCTTAGGGATTGACTCCCTAAATGTAGACCTCTATTGATATCAAGAATAGCTTAGAAGAATTTTAAATTTTGTCTTTATTAAAAGCTTTCTTTCTAGCCTCATATAAGCTACCCTAGGATTCTTTTTCTTCTATACAACGCCACATGAGAAAATACAATATTAATGGGATAAAAAAGGTTATTCTTTTACGATTTTATATGTTCTATAAAACCATCTTACTTTTATAAAACTATTATAGATTATTTCTTATTAAAAAAATTTTGCAGATTCCTCACTGCACATAGTTGATGCTTATTACATAATACCAGAATGTTGGCGTAGCAGTACGTACTGTCTTTTGCACCTAAGTGCACAAAAACAGTAAAAAACAAATAGGTTGTTTCATACTCGGCATCATAAACAGTTTTTCTTAACATACAACATTCCCCGTCTACGATCTAACCCCGTATTGCAGGGATGCAAGACGATGCTGAAAGCACTGCACATTGTATATGCAGAGTAGCTAAAACATATTGAATAATCAACTATCACATATAAAAACCATCAACTACAAAATTCAGACAACCTGAATGACAGTGAGGGCACCTACCAATGGCATGTTTGGTTCCATGCACATGTGGATTTTCCCATGTACTTCGAAGCTATCAGTTACACCTTCTACTTCACAGATTTCTTACTTTCCATTGGGTTTTCAAGGTGTTGCATGTTGATTTGGGGATTTCAATTGTAAACAGTGCATTTTTCCCCTGCAGATGGACTTGAGCATTCAACTATTATTTGATGAATACAAATGTGAGTGAAAACCTCATTCAAAACCAAGTCCTTTAGTCAAATTATCAGGGCCATACATACTGTAATTTCAAATAACGATGAAGATCAACTTTGTATTAGTTGCTGACATTGTGAATCTCGAGGTTGCTCTTCACTGAAATTTCCTCTCCAGAGGATTATCTGCTCATCCTTAAACAAGATAGGGACACATGGCACTAAATCCTGCAGTAACAGAACCGCATTCAAAGCTTAAGCACTACATGCACTATTTATCTCAACATTAGACAGAAGGAAAAAAAAAAAAAAGGAAATCAGTGAATTTTATCAAGATTCTATAGACAATTAGATATACCCTTAGCTTCACTCCAATCTTTTTGCAGTCACTGGTTCCCACATGGGTACAGTCCAGTCTCACAACCTCCTGAGTCTTAAAAGCTTCCCTCATCCTCGCCACCACATTCACATACACACCATTTCTAGCTGAATATTGAAATCACAGATTAGCATATGTACCAACCCAATACTACTTTAAGCTTGATTAGAACCAAAAAGCAACCTTTGGTGCCGAATGATTCACTTACTTAGTTTAATGAGAGGATCTAAGTTCAATCCTTTGTTTCTAATTTCTTTTTTTTCCTCATATGTCAAACCCTCAATCACATTCTTCACAAGTCTAGGATATACTGGTGCATAAGGCTTCCACAGCATGAGAGGAATAACTGGACGGTTCTTGGGATCATAATTTCGTCCTCTGTACAGAAGCAGTATATTAATGTTGCGGTAGATAACTTTCCCATAAGACTTGTCCTGTGGACACAGCAACACACATCAGGGGAAAGTAAATGCATTAAAAGAGTCTAAGTTACAATGATCAATCATCTAAAAGTGCAGAACAGTATTGTTGACCTCAAGGTGGAAGCAAACATTGTCCATGTCAAGAGTTGGCACACCCAAGCACTTGATCCTCACAGCTTCAGCCTTCTTCCAGTGGTTATGGATGTCATCCAACATGTTGTGAGTGACTCCACCCTTTCCTTGAACAACACAAACATCATTAGGTAATTACATAACAACTCATCGATTTATATAAATAAATTATCTTCTCTGAATGCTCTTTAGATAGAACAGTGAAGAGTTATAACTCACAGAGGTAGTGTTTGACCTATTTACGTATAAAAACTATTTAAAGTTGAAGTTGAAAGAAAGTACTTCAAAAGTTTTTGATAAATATATTTGAACTTAGTATTAAACTATCTCAAAGAACAAGATTTAACTTCAAATAGATCCCTAAATCAAAATTTTCGTTCTTTCATAGTATAAAACGTCACTCACTAGTTTATGTATTTAGGGAACAAAATAACCACCTACCACATTGGAAATTGTGTGAATACTCTTCAGATTTTTCAAACAATCTTATGTATGATAAAATTGACCCTTTTAGTAATAATTATTTAAAGAATAAACTTCTAATTAATTAATTGCCAGAATTAAAAGTAAACTCATTTTAGTGATTTTACACGAGCATCTCCAGTATAGTGTTAACCCAGAAGTATAAATAACGGGAACAACCATAAAAAATTGATAACAAAATAAAGACAAAAACAATTAATTTTTTTCAAAAGTCTTTTACTTTTGTTTTTCCTCGTGAAAAATTGAAAATAGTTGAGAGAAAATTAAGAAATACCTAAATTGATTTGCCTAGCACAGTTACTGTGACGGTAGCGTTCGACGAGCTCGGCCACCTCATCCTCACTGAGCGGCGCTCCGAGAACCCGGTTTCGCTCCTCATCTACCCTCTTCCAGTCCGGTTCACTCCGAACCGGAGCATAAATGCCGTTCCACGTCCGGTCGAGCCGGCCAGGCCCAAACGGGGAGAACTTGGGCGATTCGCGAAAACTGATGGGCCCAACGGAAGGGTTGGTCTCGGAGTAAGAGTATCTGAAGTCGAATGGGAGGTTCGATTTAACAGGAAATTTTGGGGCTCCGTTTTTTTTGGGAGCTCCGTTTTGGGAATCCTTCTTTTTGTTGTTTGGTTTGAGGGGTTTGGGGGAAGGGGAAAACGGCGGGTCGTATAGGTCATCGGAAATGAAATGGCTGAGGAAACGACGCTCATGGAATGCTAAACGGCAGACGGAGGACGAGAGGATGCCGTTCAGCATACCGCGAGTTGAAGAAGGTGTCCGTTGAATCAGCGAGAACAACGCAGAAATATCACAATCAAATTGTTGAGAAACAAATACAAATAGCAAAGAAACTATAGTTAACATCAGTTATCAGAGTGGCGCAGCGGAAGCGTGGTGGGCCCATAACCCACAGGTCCCTGGATCGAAACCAGGCTCTGATAATAATTTTTTTTTTATTATTTAAAATTTAATTGCCACTAATTTGTGATGAAAAGAAATATATTATAAAGTCTTATATTTTATTTAATTTCTATTACATATATTCTATTATCAGACTACGCGAACACATAAATAAAATTAATTTTAATTTTTAGATGAAGTGATTTGGTATATAATTTTTAATGTATGCATATATTTTAATAAAATAGTTTTTATTTAATTTTAACATTATAATTATTGGAGTTGGGGAGCTACTACGGTGGGGTGGTGTTATTGGAGGTGGGGTGGTGTTGCGACTAAGAAGAGAACGGAGTGCTCAATAGAGAAGATGAAGCTGAGGGTAAAACCATCATTCCCTTCTTCTATAGAGGTCCAAAAAACACTAAGGAGGTGCCGAAAGAATTTGCCCAAACTTGTTTAGGCCGAATTTGAACCATGTTAATTAGGCTTTTTTCGTTCTTCCTATACCTCCCTTATTACTTCTTGCACCCTATACTAATAACAACAATATTAAAATACTCTCTCTATGCATAACGTTGTTGGCCCCACCATTATTACAATTACATACAACCATTGTAAACCCCTATGTCTTCTTTTCCGCTGCACTTTCGTTACTTTTTGAAAGTAAGATGAAAAAGAGAGAGTTGCTTGTTTCACGAAGTTCGTTCTAGAACATATCTCATATGTTCTGCAAAGCTTTTTTGTTTTTCTTTCTCAAAATATTGTTCCAGAAATATTGTTTTGGAACTCATCTCATATATTTTAGAAAGTTTGTTCTGAAATATTTGTTCCCAAATGTTGTTCATATGTTATTAAAATTTGTTCTCATATGAGATCGGTCAGTTCCAGCAACAATAATGTATTTTACAATTGCTTTTTTTGCTTGTTGTTTGACACTAACTACTCTAGTATCCAACATCCCAGGAAGGAGGTCCTGCAGTCACTCTGACGCTCAAATTAGTCTAGGACAAGAGTGTGTAGGGGATATAAGTCAGAGTTTAGAAGTACTTTTTGTGTGGTAAATAAGCCTGTATTTATAGGTGTTGTTGTGGGCTTAAAGAGTTGAGCTCATTCTAATGTATTTTGTTAATCTGTTAAGATTTTATAACAGAATCGGTTACCAAAAACTATTTGTTATTTACTTATACTTACCTTTGTTATATTCTGTTTGAGGGGTTGCCATGTGCCACGTATATATTACTTGTTTGTGCAAACTGGTAAAACTGATTATCCACTATATCATAACGACCCGACCGAGATGAGTGGGTAGTTTTAGATGTTAGTCACCATCGGGAGGGTTAACTTCGTTAACTTTCTCCACGTTTTTACTGGAGGTCGGGGATTCTACTTTATTTACTATAGTCGGTTCATCTAATACTACCCTGTCGCTCCCCTGAGCGAACCCGCTAGTCAAGTCGCTAGAGCTAAAACTACTAGATGTATCCCCGATAGGACTGATCTCCTGCTCGGCCGCACCTCTACGGTAGATTGAGGCAGCCTGAGAAGATTCAGAAACAAAATAAGAATGAAGAGAGTAGGAAGCCATGGTTACCTCGAGACAATAAGTGAACGACCAGATACTTGGCAGAGCTACTCGGCTTAGCAGGTGAAAATGACAGCAAAAATAGCGAGGTCGAAGGCTATTTATAGCCAAAACCTAACCGTGACGCGACCGTTTATCAACCGCACGATCTGCAAGCCTTCAACGGCTCAAATCTAACGACCTGTCAAATCAGGCGCAGATCCGCAATAATCAAGAAAAAGTGCAGGAATTCAAATTTATCAACCATTTCATGGTCGGCAAAATGGACGTAGCACCAACGCCTCATCATGGACGGCTGGTCGGGACTTATTAAGTTCTTTTCAGCTACTACGTGCCCTCAAGGACTTGAGGAGCCTATGTATTGTATGGACCGACCGGAATAGCCATCTCGATCGGGTCGTTATCATATATTGGATAATCAGTTTTACCAATTTCCACAAATAAGTAATATATACATGGCACGTGGCAACCCCTCAAACAAAATATAGCAAAGGTAAGTATAAGTAAATAACAAATAGTATTTGGTAACCGATTCTATTATAAAATCTTAACAGAGTAACAGAATACATCAAAATGGGCTCAACTCTTTAAGCCCACTACGACGCCTATAAATATATGCTCAATCACCACACAAAAGGTACTTCTAAACTTTGATTCATATCCCCTGCACACTCTTGCCTTAGATTGACTTGAGCATCGGAGGACCCCCTCCCAAGACGTTGGATATTGGAGTAGTCGGTGTCAAGTAGCAAGCGGAAGGAACAATTGCAGAAGACATTGTTGTTGCTGGAGTCAACCGGTCTCTTATGAGAACAAAATCCTTTCTTAAAAAGCTCATTCCGAAATACATTTCCTATATTTCAAAAATCTTATTCTAAAAATTTTATCTTAAAAATTTTATTCCAAAATATTATATTCGAGAAATTCCAAAAAATATTGTTCCAAAATATTTATAGATAGTATGAAAGTCAGTAATGTGAGAGTAGAATGGTCATTTTTTTTTAAAATTATGGATGTACATGAAGAAAAAGCCTAATTTAGGTCTCTAGTTTTTTTGACCTAACTTCATCTATTTTACATATTATTCATGTCAGCTCACTAAACCATATGTAACATCCCAATATATAACTTAATAAATAAAAATAAATAAAAAAAGTAAGAATATATTTATACATATATTTACAAAAGAAAATCTAAATTTTACCCTTAATTTACAATATTAATAAACTTATATAATAAGAAAGTATCTCAAAACATAAGTAAAAGAACTCTTATACATGACATATAGAATAAAGAGTTAACCTTTTAAAAAGAAAGAGTTGTCTTAATTCTTTTTGTTTTTTTTTTTTTCCTTAAAACCTTACTTTCAAATATACCTCTTTATATTTTTAAGAAAGTGATGAGAATAAAGAGGAGATGGAAGTGTTATGAATAAATAAATTGGAAAAAAACCTATGTAGAGGATAGTAGAAATGTTGGAGAACATATAGAGGTGTTTTGGTTATATTTCTTAATTTCTTCATGATATGACATATATCTTAATGTAAATTTTTTTAGTAATATCAATTTGAATATACATATCAGTATATCTAATTGTTATTATCGAAATTGAGTTGAAACCTTATGAGGTGTGTTAGGAGAGACTTTAAATAAATTGAGCTTTGATCGATTATGATCCTTTTCAAGAATGATTGTCGAGTTTTACTAATAAAGCATTAAGAAGAGATCCACCTGTAGAAGATTCTTCGACGCTAAAGTTAGTAAGAGTTTAGAAAAATATATGAGAGATGTTTAATAAATAGTAATGAGATTGAGTGAGTACTTCTTAAAGAATAAAACTATAATTATAAGCTTTTTTGGACCTAGGTCAAAGTCGTTATTATGTATTGCGTTGTTAATCTATTGTAACAAAAATTTGTTTTAGATCAAATTTGAGTTATTCGAATTGCAAGTGGTTATACCTTGCTATTTGAAGTGGGTAATATATTCTTCATATATTGTGGTTATAATATATTCTTCATATATTGTGGTTATAATATATACATTGATCCTCTACTCTCGTATCTAAGTCCGAACTCAAATAACTCGATTGTCCAAACCATCATCCTAACAACAAGATCTAGCTTTTATACCACATGCTTTATAGGGTAGTCGATACGTACTGTAATATTGAAGCTTCGAAAATAGTGTTTGACCCCTCATGCCAAGAAGATGATAGATAACATGAGCTTTTCAATAACCATGTACCTTTCTTCGGCCGATTGTGTAGTCTAACTAGTGAAATATACGAGTTGTTTCTTTCTGTCTTTATATACCAACTGAGCTTACAGCTGAGTGAGACATTGCCAAATACAATATGAGAGTTGAGTGAGGTGGTGGACTTACCAATATAGACAAAGAGGAAATATCTCTTTTGATATTTTGAAACATTTCCTATCACTTCTTGTCACACTCGAATAAGTTTGCACCTTTCAACAATCTAGATAGTGGTTTGGCTTTCTTGGCGAGCTTAGGAAGAAACCTTTAGAGAGTCACAAGCATCTCATTCAAGTATTGAACTTCTTTCAAACAACTTGGACTCCTAATGTTTAAAATGGTTTCACACTTGTTTGGATTGGCTTTGATTCCCCTTTGTGTTATCATGAGCCTCAAAAATTTTCCTTCGCCTACTCGAAGAAACATTTTTTAGGGTTTAGGCGCATTATATTTGCTCTACCCTTGCAAAATACTCTTTCCAAATGGACAAATGATCCTTATCCATAGTTGACTTTATCATTATGTCATCAACATAAACTTCCATGATGTTGCCCATAAGGTTCTTAAAATTGTATCCATAAGACGTTGATATGTAGCTTTGATATTTTTAAGGCCAAATGGCATGACCATATAGTAGTAATTAGCTCTTTCTATCATGAATGTCGTTTTATCTTTGTTAGATGAGTGGTACATTTTGATTTAATTGTGTTCAGAATATGCGTTTTAAAACTTGAACAAGTTGTACCTCGTTGTGTTATCCACCAGCCTATCTATATTCGGTAATGGATGTGTCTTTGGGACTTGTCTTTTTCATATCAGTGTAGTAGGTGCACGTCCTTCATTTCTCATTCGATTTTTTTTTACCATTATCACATTAGCTAGCCACATGGTATACACATTCTTGGATGAACTAAGCTTTTAACAGTTGACTGAGTTTGTGATCCACTACAACACATCACTCCTCCTCGAGCTTTCTTTTTCTTTGAGCAACGCATTTTGCCTAAAAAAGCCTTGCGAGCTTGTGATACATGAAGTTTGGATCGATTCCAGGCATGTTCGTTGAGCTCCATGCAAATAAGTATGCATTGGCAACAAGAACACATTCAATCTCATTCCTCAATAATTGGTTGATGGTTTTACCCACCCTTGTGAATTGATTATATTGAGAACCAAGTTAAACTTGTACCATGGGCTCATTACAAGTAGGGTGATTTTCTTCGAACTCAACATTGGGTCAAGATCCATCTCTTCTTCTACGGAAGTGTGAAGTACCTATTCAATGTTGTGACACTGTTGAATAATATCACATTCTTCAAGAAACTCTAATGTCAAGTCAATCTGGGTGACATTATCATTGGAATGAGCTTTAATCAACTATAGGGCTACTTTGAGGCTTTGAGCGTAACATTCTCGAATTGCTTTAGGATCGACTTTCACCATAATAATCATACCATCCTCAACAGGGATTTTCATAGTCATTATGTGCACTCGTTCACCCGCGAACCCCAATGAAGGATCCAATTAAGAATTAATGAGCAAAGTAGGAATATCAAGATTTTGGAATGTCAACTAGTATAGTACATTTGTGGAGCTTCCCTAATCAATCAAAACTTTGCGAACCCATCAGTTAGCTATGGTAGCAATGACAACAACTGGGTCATCTTGATTGAATTCATTGATACAAAAATCTACATCCGTAAAAGTGATGGGCAAAAGGGATCGGAGTGGCAACATGCTCTCTGAGTTGATGCTTCGGAGATGCCTCTTCTTTTGCTGAGCTAGAACTACCTTCGTTAGCAAATCCCCCGGCTATTGTGTTGATGGTCCCTCTGACCTCAATGGGATTTTGCTAGGATTACTCCCCCTCTGCTTTAGTTCAGGATGACACTGAGGTGTTGTTGTTTGCTCTTGATGATGTCCACCTCAGAAGTCGAGGCCTTAACCCCTACCACGCCATCCTTTGCGCCCACATCCTCGTTTAGCCTGACTGTTACAGACAAAAAGACCCAAGGCTCCTAAAGGGACAAGCTCCTCAATAAGTCATGGAATTTGTAACATTCTTTTAGGGCATGACCTAGTTCTAATGGTAACTGCATCACTTGATTGGGTAGGCAAAGGGAAGAGAAGGCGTGAGTTGAGGAAGTTAGACTAGCTTGAGATTACATGCTTCTTGAATTATAACATCTCGACTAACATTAAGAGAGGTGTAATTTTCGTATTTACTAACACGCTCCTTCTTGAAGGTTGAAGCAGTGGTTGTTGCCTTTGTGGATGGAGCCTTCACCCTTTTCCTGGTTTCCTAGTTTTCTTCAATGCTGACATACCTGGCTATTTAGGCTCACAATGCATCTCTATATTGGTGGGAGGGTTGGCATACAAAGAGTCTAGCAAATTCCATGAACACAATTCGACCATGAGATAATACATGGCTAATATCGAATCCAAATTTGGAATATTCAAATATGCTTTGGAGAACCTGGTGATGAATTGTCCCAAGGGTTCAAAATCGTCGTAGGTGAAACGTTGGATTATGCAACCATCGACTTGCTATAAACAAATCAAGCTAAAAACCTTGCACAAAAGGTATCAAAGGAATAAATGGAGTTTTAAGGCAAAGAGTAGTATTATTCTAGAGTTGTTCCCTTGAGAATGGTGGGAAACAATCGACAATGTACTCCGACATCCTCGAAAAAAAGGTTGGCCTGAGTAAGATAGGTTGAGCTTTTGAGTCCGAGGAGCCTTCATACTTTTTAACATTTGACCACTTCCATTTATCGAGGACCCGAGTGTTCTTGACTTTAAATGTCAAGGGATGAAAGTCGACTAGGTTGGCTTGCATCTCTGCATTCAACAGAGACATCAATATTACTTTAAAGGACATCTATTAGTCGCATTCACATGATTCTCTATGTATGTCGGGTCCTCGGGGATGGTCTTCTAGTTTTTCCAAGTTGAGAGTCTTGTTGGGAGCTCGAGATTGACTACCGGCCTTAATCTGTTGTGTTTGCGATTAATCGAGGTACGGTGGGTTTCCTTGGATGATGTGGCGAGATTCAGAAACTTGCTCAGTATGTTGTGGTTGCAAACTTTGCTGGCCCAAACTCTACTGGGACTGATGTGTGGTCCGATCTTGGTGTAAGACAATGATTTGTTCTTGAAGGTCATGCATCTCATCGTGATGGGCCCACATCTCGTCGCGATGTTGCTTTCGTAGAAGTTCAAAGTCTTTATCGAATTTGTCGTATATGTTGGCAATTGAATTCTGGAAGCCTGCTTCATTTCTTTAAAGAATAGTTTCCATGGGTCGATCTTGCAATATGATGAGGTTGATATATAGTATGACTTCTGGTAAGTACTACATGAATTGAGTTAAAATCTTTTGAGATATGTTAGGAGTGACTTCGAGTAAATCGGGCTTTGACCGACCTTGCTTCTTTGAGAATGGTTGTCAAGCTTTGCGAATAAAGCACCAAAAAGAGATCCACCTGCAGAAGATTCTTCAATGCTCAAGCTAGTAAGAACTTAGAGAAATATATAAGAGGTATTTAGTGAATAGTAATAAAATTAAGTGAGTACTTCCTAAAAAATAAAATTTTATTTATAGGCTTTTAAGCCTAGATCCAAGTTGTTATTATGTATCGGGCTATTAAACCTGTTGTAACGAAAATCTACACAATCTGACTTATTCAGATCTACATGTGGTTATACTCACTATCTTAAGTGGGTAATATATTATCATATATTTTGGTTATAATATATCTTCTATATATTTCGGTATTGGGTAGTACAATAATTATTCCAAATTAATTCTATTAAAGACAGTTATAATAAAATCTAAAACAAACAATCAGGTAATCGATATGGTCTTGCAGATGAAGAGTTTTGATAAGGTGGATGCAAAGAACAGAGTTGCTGAACGAATAAAGTGGGAGCATGAAAGAGTTCAATGTATTTCTGAGAATTAAAGGCTGCGGAGGGTTGAAAGAGTTTGGAGAAAAAAAAAGTAGAAGGAATTTAGCTGTTATGATTCTGATCATAAAAAATTCAAATAGTTCAGGCCACAATTCTGATCATACTTCTGTTTGAGGCTTCCCAAAAACTAGAGATACAAAGATGTGTAGCATTTCACACATTTCACTTCTCAATTATTTCCAAAAAATGAAGAAAACAGAAATGAAGAAAATCAAGGAGTAATAAAGGCATTTCTAAGATCATAGGTGCAACAGAAGAATTACTGAAAAGGAATGAAGGAACTGATTTCTATAATATGAAGCTATGCTATATAATCCTACAAAGAATTCAAGCTATACACGGTAACTGCTACAATCTATGATACAAAAAGAAGACTATAAATTAATACTTACAGCCTCAAATGGCCAAAAAATTAGGTATACGTTTTATTCATCTGTCAAATTTGACAGCCAAATGATGGTTTGGTTATGTGAACCATGCCATTACCAAGGAAGTAGATGTAAGCAACATTGCTTTCTGGTTCAGAGGAGCCTGTAAGCAATTCCGTAACTCTATGCACAATAAAGCTGGTAAACACAAACTACGCATCATTTGACTGTTGAAACAAATATGTCAACATATACTATTTACGGTTAGTTGAACTGTCTTTGAAGTCATTATCCTTGGCAGCTAAGCGAGCTGTTGAACCGACAGTTGTTGGCCGCAATGATCCTTGCCGCATCATAGCGATGAATTCAGGATCACTTGTCTTACCCTCATGCCTTATCCATTGTATCATTTCGTGATACATGGGAAAGAACCTCATTTGTATTGCTGAGTAAGAGAAGTATGGAATAAGTGTAGAGATCACAACAACCAATGTCACAATCCAAAAGGAAGGCGATGGAGCAAGAGTTTCAACGAAGACTTTGTAAGCATTTCCGGAAATTTTGGGAGACATTGCTCCATATGCCAGGAGGAAAAGGTACCAGAGAGCAATGGAACCCCAGATGAAAATATGTTGAATCAAGGTGAAGTAATTTATAGAAATAGCCATTTGCAAGTTCACAACCCAAACCACACAAGTATACATTGTTGCTCCGAGTATATCCCTGCCAGCAGTTCTTCCCTCCTCATCAAAGGCTTGAATCTCCATTGCCTTTGTGCAGAAAAAGAAAACTATGATGGCACTAATAAAGCCATTAAGCATCCAGCTGAAAATTCGCCGCCAGCTAAAGAGAAGATTTTGCACGCCTTCTTGGTATAACATAGGAAACTGCCATGTCAAATGCAAACAACATGGAATGAGCATCAGAGATGTAAACTAAGCCCAAGATGCAGTAAATCAATGCATACTGAGTTTTACTTTGGATACAGCCAAAAGGGGGCTTATTTACGTTGTCTAATACAAAGGTGACTTCTTTGTTTTAACATTATTGCTACCCTTTGCAATGTGCATCCTTCATTATCATATCAATATCATGATGCAACTGAAGCCACTAGGAAAGGGTAAAAACTAAAAATCAATCAGGTCAACATGTAGAATTAGGTCTAATGTAGATGCAATCATATGACTTATTGCAATGTTTTGTTATCTCTATTGTACGGTGGGTTCTCTCTACTCTTCCATCACTCAACACACTATTTTATGAAGGAAAATTTTCATTCCAAAATCATCATGAGAAGAGAAACACAATTGCATGTCGTAGGGTGGATGGACTGTTGTAAGCTTACCCTCAGACAGTACCGAGCAGAGACATCCTGGTCAAAGACCCCAAGAGCAATCACAGGAAGTGACGAAAAGAAGACATTATAGACTGACAAGAACCAGTCATTGTATGCAGGTTGCCCAGAGAATGATGCATACACCTCATATAAGAATAGAGTAAAGCCAAATGTGATGTTTTTGTAGAAGAAATAGCATATCTGTCAGAAGAAGAATGAAACAAGTTAATATAAGTACCAAAAGTTTCAGATTATCTTTTATGGCCTATGGATCAGTTGGCAACTAGTAAAACTGGTTTAATGTTAGAATTGCTTAAGAGAATCTAGTCATAAATTTAGGTTATTTTTGTCAAATTTCATCTCAAAACCAATTGGTATTAAATGAAGGAGATGTGAGACTGTCCAACAGCCCCCCCCTCCACAGATGTTTGCAAGAACAAATTAGTCTAACAGAATATGTGATTATCAAAACAAGACTTGATATCATGTCAAATTTCATCTAGAAAGCAATTGCAAGAATTGAGGCAGGCGATGTCCCAACAATTTTTAACCTAGTTTTAAGTTTAACTTGAATTTAGATAAATGATCATTAAGCCAAACCTTATGTAATCTAATTTAAATTCAAAAAATTAGAATGCTTATCAACCTTTTGACGAATGAGTGGTTCCTAGAATATAATTTAACAAAAAACCACCCTTAGATCTAGCTGAAGGAGAGAAATAGGAATATCGAAGATTCAAAATTGGCTTCCATAAGAAACATTTTTATTAAATATAGGTAGTTACCAAACACCATATATTTTTAAAAAGTACCCACTATACTTAGAGAGGCTGTTTCAAAGTTCCCAAAAATCCCCAAGATCAATAGAATGTTGAGAAGTGGATATAAGAGTGACTATACCATTGATGAGATCCTTCGGTAACACCAATGTCCATGTACAAGAAGTAACCTTTCCAAATAACGGAACTGTGCAATTGCAATATCACTAGACATAACCGCCTGGGAGAACGATAATAACAGAAGGATTTAAAAAAGTGAAGAAAACAAAATCCATTAAAGAACAAAACACAAAATAGTTAATCAGTTTGGTGAGTACCTGCATTCCTTCAACGCCACTGATTCCAATCCCTATATCTGCTTCTTGAAGCATTCCCACATCATTAGCTCCATCACCAATAGCTAATGTAGTCTTACCGGTACCAGATTTTACCAGTCTAGTGACCTTTAATAGAGGGACCAATAAATAAATCATTACTTTTGAATGCTAACCAGAATTATCAGAATTAAAACAAGAATGAGGGCATAATTTCAAATAGAGTGGAAGAAATAGAATAGATTGAAACATACCAGTGCCTTCTGCTTTGGTGAGGAACGGCAGCAGATAACAGATGCACAACGAATTGCAAGGTCCAGAAACAAGTTCTTCATATCATCCTCTAGAGCATAAGCAAGTGATTTTCCATCAATAATTAAAGCAAATGCTTGCTGAGAGGTTCCTCTGGAGGCAGTAATCTGCTGAGCAGCTTCAGATATTTGATGGCGGATATTTTCTCTACAAGCCTAATACATGAATCAGTATAAAAATATCAGAACCTCAACTTTTAACTCTGGTTTAATTAACAAGCTTACACACCAAGCAATCCCTTCCATTTCAACATATTACCCAGACAAGGAAAGGTTTTAATGTGTGAAAACAAAAGGAAAGAAACAGAATGCAGGCATCATCATCCTTGCATCTTATCTTATCAAAAAATAGTCAACCATGCCATGCAAATGAAGTTATTGTAATTAGAATTAATATCACTCCGTCAAGACGGTTTGTTTGCTAAACTAGAATGGAGTAGTCCATGAAATATAAATTCAAATCATCATCTGTGTAAAGCAATACAATGGATGCATCAACTGTCCATGTAAGAAGACGTTATTGGTATATTATGATAACGTAATAACTTGGTTAAAATGCACCCTACATCATCACAAATAAAAACTCAAGATTGAAATTTATATTACCTTAGCAATAGCCACTTTGTCTCCAGCCTTCTCCAATGCTTGAATTTCTGGAGTTTCCAATTGAATTATAATTTGTTTCATTCCTTGTCTAAGTAAACTACAAGCAAAACTGAAATGGTACATTGATGTCAAACATCTTGAGAAGAATTCTCATTCCGAAGCAAATGCTAAAAGGGAATAATCACTATATTATACCCAATATTGATGGCAGTCTCCATTTTATCCCCAGTTAAAACCCAGATCTTTATTCCAGCTTGGGCAAGCTTGTCAATGCAATCAGGAACCTATAAAAGAATGTGAGAAGCATCATTTCAAGTCCGGTTCCAAGTGTCATATATTTGTATGTAACCATTTTGTTTTCCTTACTCACCCCTTCTTGGAGCTTGTCCTCTACAGCAGTTGCACCAAGAAGGATTAGATTCCTTTCAATCTTATCTGATATTTCCTCAATCATTGCTTCCCGATCTTCACTAACTGAATTTTTTGCTTGAGAAAATTTATCATCAAACTCCTTGTATTGGTTTTCATCAAGTTCACGATATGCCAGAATTAGAGTCCTTAAACCTGCATCAGCATATTCATGCACATGTTCCAATGTTTTCTCCTCAAACTCCCTCCCTTCCTTGGCAAGCCTCTCAAACATGACACTGCATGAAAATAAGAAAAAAAGGTGGGACAATAGGTTTAAATGCAACCGTGAGAACTCCAATATACTATGGTCACAGGTTAGTTTATCACAAACCTGTCAGCACCTTTACAGAGTAAAAAAATTCTCCCTTCTTCATCTTTCACAATCACTGACATTCGCTTCCTTGAGCTGTTGAATTCTAAAACATTGAGAAGCTTGTATGTCCTGAAACACGAAATTAGTTAGTGTATATTTGATGCATTGTGCATTACTTGGATTCAGAAGAGCAATAAACAATACCTGAATTAGGAATACTACATTTTAAAAGTTATTTTAGTAAATATCAAACAGAATTTGTAATCATGTATATTGTGATATCCCTAATTTCAAACACCATTACAACATAAATAAATATGCCTAGCGGAAAGATGACTAGGGAAAATAATTTAACCATTCTTTTCATCCACCTTTTCTTTATCCACTTAACTGTTAAGATATGGAATAAGTAAATTTACCAAGTGGAAATATGCCTAGGACAAAAATTTTAACCATTTTTGTCATCCACAAACTATTAAGATGTCCCATATGGTTTCGAATATGGCAAAATACTCCTTGTAAGCTTGGAAAATCATCCACCCTAAAGCTAGATATTGTGGGTCATTTTAGGCCTAGCCCATTTAAATTTTAGCTAAAAGAATTATTTTCCTCCATCTATATGTTGTAAAACAATACTAATACATATTTGGGGTCCACACAGATCTAAAACACATAACTTCACCTATTCCGTAAGCACCATTGTCTACGTGGTCAGTCATTCTAGGATTTTAAAAGTATAAATATAAGACTCCACATCCCTGCGCAACTATAACACTAACTTATTCACTAAGATTAGCAGCAGAAGTGAGAGTTTGCTACTTCCAAGTACTTTTTATTGCAATTAGCAGTTGTTATTACAAGACTTAATAATATATAATTGCATCTACCTTTTTCAGCGAAAATTCAATTTTAATCTTATGATCATTAGCCCTGAAAAATGCAGCATTAAAAAACTGTAGCTACTAAAGAAACAAAGGAATTAATAAAAACTGACCGTTCAGTTTTGTCACCAGAAACTGGATCCGATTCATAGATTGATAAACTAGTCTGAGTCCTTTTATAGAATTCAAAACCAATTTCTCTTGCTGCAATCACAAATGCTGATTCATCTGGCGATTCAGTTTCATATGAAACATTTCCTGTATCTTCATCAACTTCTGGAAGGGCTGTATGGCAGATTGCCAATAAGTGAAAAAAATTCTTAATAACAGTTGCATTAGGCTCATTAAACCATTTTCCGTTCATTATCCTTTCATCTGTAAAGTTAAATCCTTTGATGGGAGCCTTTCTGACAGGAGAGTCCCTTGAATCATCAACCAAAGGAGAACCACTATCCATTGCCTTCTCAACCTCTGTAACACCACGGCCATAAGCTACCCCAGCAATGGAACATTTGATGAACTCCATCGAATTGCAGGTCAGAGTTCCAGTTTTATCAGAAAGTATTGTATCAACTTGGCCAAGTTCCTCATTCAAGTTAGAAGTTCGGGCATGGGCTGGTTTGTCTGCATCTTCATAGTACATATGGATATCTTGATTGATGAAGATGCTCTGAAGGACCTTGACAATTTCTATTGAAACATACAATGAGATTGGAATGAAGAAACCATATAACATTAAGGCTGTCAAACAATGAAATATAGAAGCAGCTGCTGCTCTTTTAGGATCAAAGAAAATTGTAGAGTCATCTGGTCTTAGGTACCATCTTTTCATCACTCCATTGTTCAAGTCGTCTTTCGTTGAAATGCCAAAGAAAATAGATCCAACAAATGACATGAGAAACACAATACAAAACATGAAGTAGATAACCCTATCCATCTTCTTCTCAACCTTTGTTCTCTTTGAAGGGGCATCTGTGGAATTCTGAATGACCTTTGTGTCATGACCAGTGAAGATGACAGCTCCAAATATATAGTCTGTGTTACGAAGTTTAGAGTCTCTCAGAAGAAGTTGCAGAGGAGAAAGAGGATACTGCTGCTCTTCATACTCCATGCTCCCAACAAATGAATATAAATTTGCATTTGGGTCTTCACATTTGATTGTTGCTTTAAAATCACCTAATTGAAAGTCCTCATGTAAGGAAGAAGTTACTTCCAACCCTTGTTTTAACTTCAAATTTGTCTCCCCATCCAAGTTCATGGTCTCAACATAGCAGGATGCATCCTCATAACTGGAAGAAAGTAGTAGGAGGTCTGCAGGAAAGAATTCGTCCTTCATTACCTTCACTATATGCCCCACCTTCAGATTCTTCCACTCAGTATATTCAAAATTTGCATGCCCTGTATGCACTTTAACTCTTCTATTATTCACCTCCATATCCTGCAGGATTCCACTAGCTAGATTGTAAACTCCAACAATGCTGAACAATTAGCACATTAGTTTTTTCTTAATATAAAAAACTAGAGGTCTGTTACTTCAATTTCAAACAAATATTTAATTAAACAAATTGAAAATCAAAATCATCTTAGCACAGACAACAGGACTTAAATGTAGGAAAAGTTTTGGCAGGAAAGTTTTTTTAGATATTATTTTAGGACTCTGTTTTTTTAGCACACTTTAATTGTATAAAATTATTATACTGTTTCAACACCAGTATTAAATTTAATCAGGGAGATAGCATTAACAACTATATCCGTTTCAAACAAGACACAGTAAGGATCTGAACAGAATAGCTAGAATTTTCCATAAACTAACTGTCATTTCATAAAAGGAAACAGAGAATATTTTTATAAACTAACAATCCCTCTACCTTTCAAGAAACAACAATTTTCTTTCAAAAATTACTGATATTCTTTGATTCATGGGGTCCTTGCTATCCCCTCTAGAATTTACAGATACTTTAAGTTGCTCCAAATCAAATTAAAAAAAGAGAACCAGATTCGTTCCAAATCTACACAGTTGTGCTGCAGCGTGTAGACAAAAAGGTTCAAGAACCTCACTTTCAATAAAATAAGCTCACAAACCACTATGATGATAAAGTAGAAGACAGAATTTAGTACCTGTTGATTCCTTCGCCAATCTTCAATGCCCTCTTTGATCATAGTTGCTCCAACAATAATAATCAGAGGAGCGATAGCACTGACAGCCGTATAAGGAGCAAGCTTTGTGAAGGCCAAGATGCCAGTTACCAAAAAATAGAAATTGGCCACTCTCCTAAACTGCTCAAAAAGTGACTTAGGCAAGAAAGTAGCAACATTATACTTTGTAGACCTCACAGCATTATCCGCATAACTCCTTATCCCAGACTCGAAGGTCTCCGGTTCATTGCAAAACACCACCCTGGAATACCCTCTTCCTCCTATCTGCGATTGATCCTCCTTGAGAGACTGTTTCCCACATGCAAATGAATAGAGTTTGCTAAGACGCAACTTCCTTCTCCTTTCACCCTTCATTCTTCTCCTCCCCAAGTCCACCATTCAATCACCAATATCCACAACAACAAAGGAGAAGAAAAACACCCTTGGAAAGAAGAACTACTTGCTCCACCTCTAAACACCAACCACCAAAGACAACACCTATCAAAACTAACAACCTCCCAAGTCCTTGTCAAATTCAAGCTCACTCTCGAATTTCCAAATATAATAAAAACAAAACTCTCAATGCACCCTACCACAACCCCTCTTCAAGCACAACCACAATTTCAAACCCCAAAAACTCAAAACCCCTCTACCCAATTAAGGGTCAACGAAACTGAAGAAAACAAATCAAACCAACAACCCCAAAAGTCAAGAACAAAGGCTGATCACAGAGGATGAAGGAAAAAGAAGATTACAAAAAGCTGTTACCAAAATAACAGAAAGGTTCAGACATGCTGCCAGAATATCTGTATATAAAACGTTGAGGAAAAGCACCAAGTATATAATATATATGCAGAAAACAGAGAACACCCAGAAACAGACACGTCAAAGGGTGCCCAGAAAACGGTCAAGGAATCAACTTGGGAAGAGAATGTTCAAAGACAACGACAAGGACTGGAAAATTCACCATGTTTGATAATTCCTCAAGGTGTGAAACATTCAAAAGAAGAATAACAGTTGGTGGTGATGGTGAAAATGCGAACAAAAGTGTTGAACAAAGACTCGGATTGGATCTCACATTTCTCCGTCGACGCGCATTACCATTCAGAAAAATTCAAATTTGTGCCACTTTTGCACAGTGCCATGGCAAAACGGGACATCCAAAATTGAACACGAAGGGAGAAAAATTATAAATTATAATTTAAAAAGGAAAAAAGTTCTAAAATTTGAAGGAACAAAGAGAGAAGGAGAAAGTTGTGTTGTTATGTGTTCTTCTTCATTTCGCGGGAAAGTTTTGGAGCTCGTCAATGGTGAGAGACAAGTCTCTCTCCCCAGGAAGCTTCACAGCTAATTAATGCATTAAGAAGAAGATGAAGAAGAAACAACAACTAAGTAAAAAACTATTTTTGTATAATAATCAGAACTATGAGGTGTAATTGGAAATAATGGTAATTTTTAAGAACAGGGAAAAAATAGAAAAGAAAACACACCGTTTTGACTTTCATAAAAATTGGTAAGAAGAATAAGTTGTTGAATCACATGCATAAGCTAAATTGGATTTGGTTAAGTGTAATATGAATGGATTTAGGATGTGAAATATTAAGATGGCACTGAATATGATAACTTCAAATTTATAAAGAAAATTTATTTATAACATTTAATTGTATTAATATATGTGTCAGAATAACATTAATAGATAATTATAATGCAATTAATGTTAATATTTGGATAATTAATTTTTATTTTTTAATTTTAAAATATAACTTAGAGTAAAATAAGTATATTGAATATATATTCTTTTAATATATTATTATAGAATTTTTTATTTTAACATATAATTAAAAATAAAATAGAAATAT